>Ga0206131_10001302_pt1 | contig 32261 bp, 50 predicted proteins | sample Helgoland_Spring_FD_148636 | JGI IMG/M metagenome (GOLD analysis project Ga0206131, IMG submission 148636) | Pelagic subsurface seawater microbial communities from Kabeltonne, Helgoland, North Sea - Helgoland_Spring_Bloom_20160517_1 | ecosystem: Environmental > Aquatic > Marine > Epipelagic ...
GGCGGCTTAACTTAACTTAACTTAAAAGGAGATCACGATGGCCGAAGATAAAAAGGTAATCACGATCAACGATGTTGACTACACAGAAGACCAGCTAACCGATCAGCAGAAAGTGATGATTAACCATATCAACTCCCTACAACAGAAGATCAACTCGGCCCAGTTTAACTTGGATCAGTTGATGGTCGGCAAGGATGCTTTTGTAAACATGCTGACGGCTTCACTTGAAGCACCAGCGGAAGACGAAGCTGAATAGCTCGCACAACATAACGCAACTGGCCAGCTATATGCTGGCCTTTTGCATATTTGGTACAATGTGCTATATTGGCCGCAATGCGTTTTCCGAGAGGCGACAATGGCTTTAATTGATCTAAACATTCCAGCTGGCGTCTATCGCAACGGCACTGACTTGCAGAGCATGGGCCGTTGGCGTGATGCAAGCCTCATTCGCTGGCATGACGGCGTTATGCGTCCGGTAGGTGGGTGGCGCACGCGCAACAACAACGCTGCAAACGCAAGCATACGCGGCATGACCACTTGGATCACAAATAGCAGCGACCGCTGGATTGCCGCTGGCACATACAACAAACTTTATACTTGGGCCGAGACTGGCACTCAGTATGACATTACCCCGGTTGGCTTAACTGCTGGTCGTGAGGACGCAATATCCTTCACAGGCTACGGCGGCGCGGAGTTTGGCGCATACGCATACGGCATTGCCCGGCCTGACACAGTTCGCATCCAGCCAGCGACCAGCTGGGACTTGGAAACGTGGGGCGAATACTTGCTGGCGTGCAACGAGGACGATGGCAAGATTTACGAATGGCAACTTGGCACAGGTACGCCCGCTGCGGTTTTGTCTAACGCGCCGACAAGCAATCTTGGTTGCGTTGTAACTGAGGAGCGTTTTTTGTTTGCGCTTGGCGCGGGCGGCAATCCTCGCAAGGTGCAGTGGTCTGACCGTGAGGATAACAATTCATGGACGCCAGCCGCTACAAACGAGGCGGGTGATCTTGAGCTAAACACGTCTGGCGCATTGATGAAGGGCGTGACTGTTGCCGGTCAAACCTTGCTTTTGACAACGCGCGATGCCCACGTTGCCAACTACATTGGCCCGCCATACGTTTACGGCATTGAGCGCGTTGGCACGTCTTGCGGGCTTGCAGCAAAGCAGGCTGCCGTTGTTGTGGATGCGGGTGCATTCTGGATGGGCGTTAATTCGTTTTACGTTTACACGGGCGGTCAGGTTCAGGAGTTACCCTGCGACGTGTCAGATTATGTTTTCAATGACATCAACCGTGGTCAAATCAGTAAAGCGTTTGGAATGTCCAATTCCATGTTTGGCGAGATTACTTGGTTTTACCCAAGCGCGGCGTCAACGGAAAACAATCGCTATGTGACGTTTAATTACACAGAAAACACATGGTACATTGGCGAGCTGGCCCGCACAGCTGGCGTTGACCGCAGCGCATTCCGCCAGCCAATGATGGCTGACCCAGCGGATTACAAAATTTACGAGCATGAGATTGGCTTTGATTATGGCGCTTTGACACCTTACGCCGAGACGGGTCCGTTCCGCATTGGCGCTGGGGATCAAGTTATGAGCGTGACTGAGCTTCTGCCGGATGAAAAGTCGCAAGGTGACGTAAATGCCGTCTTTAAGACGCGCTTTTACCCAAATGGCACTGAGCGGTCATACGGGCCTTACTCTATGAGCAACCCAACATCTGTGCGGTTTACCGGGCGTCAAGTGCGGATGCGCGTTGAGGGCCAGCGCTTGTCTGATTGGCGCGTTGGCATTAATCGGCTTGAAGCTGTTGGCGGTGGCCGTCGATGACGCAGCAAAACCGTCCACCAGAGCCGCGAGATAAGGACTGGCAGACGTGGGGTCGGCGCATGATGTCGTACCTCTCGCAAACTCGTTCTGCGCTGGTTCAGCAGACTGGCGACGAAAGCGCTGCCGATGATGGCACGTTGATGTGGGACAGGGAAAACTTGTATCCGGTTGTAAGCAAAAACGGCGCGTGGGTTCAAGTTGTGTTAGAGGACGGCAATGCCAGCGGCTCAATTACAACTGACCAAACAGCTGTTGCGATAAACACAGCGTACGCTTTAACGTACACTTTATCATCATCTGATGGCATTACTAGCGGCACACCAGCCTCGCGCTTGGTATTCGAGGAAGCTGGCGAGTACATGGTTAGCTTTTCGGCGCAGATTTCGTCCACATCCAGTTCAACTGTAAACTTCTGGTTTTGGCCTCGCGTCAACGGAGTTGACCTTGCTGGTTCGACTATGAAAAACGCTTTACATCAAAATGGCGCAACTCTTGTGGTTAGCCGATCTGCAATACTTGACCTTTCCGCTGGAGATTACTTGGAGGCCATGTGGGCCGTTGACAGCACCAGCGGTTTTCTTGATGCAACTGCGGCAACGGCGTTTGCACCCGCAGCACCGGCGTCCACTATTGCAATAACGAGGCTGCATGGATGAGTGAAGAACTAACGCGCTGCAAGCCTTGGATTGAGGCAGCTTTAAGCTACAGCGGTGGCACTCATAACTTTGAGGATGTGGTTGTTGGCTTGCAAAAGGGTACGATGCAGTTGTGGCCAACGCCAAAGGGGTGCATAGTAACTGAAATCGTGGTATATCCGCGAAAGAAAGTTTTAAACGTGTTCCTTGGCGGCGGTGAATTGGAGCAAATTTTGGATATGCACAACGATGTGATAGAGTGGGCAAAAGCGCAAGGATGCGCGGCCCTAACCATGACTGGTCGCTTTGGCTGGAAAAAACCATTGGCGAAGCACGGTTGGAAGCCACTGCACACGTCCTATGTTAAGGAGTTTGAATAATGGGAAAAGGTGGATCAACCTCTTCAACAGTTGAAGTCCCAGAGTACATTGAGGACGCGGCTCGGCGCAATCTAACCCAAGCTGACAAGATCTCAAAGTTGGGGTTTATTCCTGAGTATGGCCCAACCGTTGCTGCGTTTACTCCCTCGCAGGAAGCTGCGTTTCAAGGCACGGCACAAGCAGCTGGCGCTTTTGGCCTGCCCGGTGGCGGAATGTCAATGGAAGATATTTCTGGTGGTATGCCAGCGCCAACGACATACGCAGGCGGTGTGCGTGGTTATTCTGCTCTGCCAATTTATGAGCAAGCTCTTGAGGCCTTTGGGCAAGCCCGCCCCGGTCAAAAGCAATATATAGATAGCTTCTTTATTGACCCGTTCACAGGCGCTGCTGGCTCAAATATGCAAGCTCCAGTTGACTACACCGTAGCGTCTACTCCGGGTGATTTGGGTGGGATTGGCGCTGGTGGTGGAGGTGGTGTTGCTGGCGCTGGTGCTGGCGCTGGTGTTGCTACTGGTGGCATGGGTGCTGGAACGGCTAGTGGCTCAACTTTAACTAACGATGAAATAGCAGACTACAGCCAAATAATAGCTGACTCAGTCGGCCTTGACAGTTTTGACCCGACGCGCACAGCCGAGTCTCAAATGACGCCAGAGCAGTATGCTGCATATCAGTCTCAGTCTATGAGTAATCCAGCTCAGTTGGCTGCTGACAATATTTACATGAACAATCTCGGCAACGCAAACAGCACCATTGTTGATACGGCTAAGGGTCTACTAAATATTGAGCCTTCCTTTGACAGCCCGTCTAGCGCAGGCTCATACGGTGGTTCTCTTGTTACTGGTGGATTAAGCGGCAATCTCACCGGAATTCCCGGGGTTGCCGGAAACATTGCTGATAACATATTAAGTAGCGCCGCGCCGGAATATGCAATAGGTCTGCAAGGCCAAAACTTTGCCGAGTCTGGTGGGTCAACTTACGATCCAAACATGGCTATCACAAACCCAATGACAGGCAAGACGACAGCTGGCGGGTATGACTTTGATCCCAATGCGTTTAGTTCTGATTACGGGAGCGCAAACTTTGGGTTTTCTGACTTAACTCCCGTGCCAGAGCCTGCTCCTGTTGGATTTACATCGCTTCCAAACACAGGCATGACCGCCATACCGGGTTACACTACTCCCTTACCTACAACCTTTGTAAATGATTACTCAGACCCAGCCACGTTGGCGAAATTCGAAGCAGACAGAGCGCCGGGTGGAATACATTACGAAAGCTCAGGCTCTCGAAGAAACGAACTAGCGGCAGCAGCGGCTGTGAAAGCCAAGGATGACGCATTGGCCCAAACCGTTGACACTTCAGAGGTTTTAAATCTAGCAAAAAGCAAAAATTCGGCTCAGCAATGGCTCAAAGAAAACGGTTATGGGAATTATGATAAAGATGATGCAACAGATGTTCTTCGGAGCAAAGTAGCTGACATTGAAAAGTCTCAATTACAGCAAGGCTTAAAAGACGGCGTTGTTATGGAAAATGACCGTTATAGCGTTTACGTTAATGGGCAATTAGTTTCCAGCGAAAAGAGATCAAGTGAGGCTAAGGCAAGACTCAAGGCGGCGACGAGTTAGCATAAACATGATGTATAAAACTTTAATATCTTCAGCAAAGAAAGGCGTGTAAAATGGCAGGACCAGCTCCAGCACCAACAATGGCGGCGCAGCCTACTGCACAGCCCAACGCAACATACCAGCCAGCTCCAATGGCTCCACAGCCGGGTTTCAACGTAAACCAAGCCGCTGCTGGGGCGTTGCAGGGGGCAATCGGCGGTACGCAGCGCGCAATGCAGGCTCCACTTCAAGTCGGAGCGTACGCAAACCCGTACACTAGCGAGGTTATTGACCGCACACAACAAGACATTGAGCGGCAACGTCAGATGGCAATGAACACGCTCGGCGCGCAGGCAACTGCGGCCAACGCATTCGGCGGGTCTCGCCAAGGTGTTGCTGAAGGCGTTATGGCTGGCGAGTATGGTCGCATGGCGGGCGACATGGCAGCGCAGCAGCGTCAGCAAAACTACAGCCAAGCGTTGCAGGCTGCGATGTCTGACCGTCAAGCTCGACTTGGCGCCGCGTCTCAGATGGGCCAACTTGGCCAGCAGGCATTTGGCACAAGCCAAGCAATTCAGCAGCAGCAAGCCCAGCAGGGTCTGTTGCAGCAGGGTATCCAGCAAGCGTTAATCGACGCGGCGAGACAGCAATACGCTGGCTACACTGGTGCGCCAGCGCAGTCGCTTCAAGCACCGCTAAGCGCGCTTGGCATTGCTCAGGAAGGCGGGGCTAAAACAATTACGGAATCACAAAGCCCCGGCCTGCTTAGTTACTTGCAGACTATAGGGCAAATGTGCTGGGTGGCCCGTGAGGTTTACGGCGAGGATGATCCAAAATGGATGCAGTTCCGCGAGTGGGTTATCGGTTATTCACCAAACTGGTTTTACAACGCTTACAGCAAATATGGCGAAAGAGTGGCAAAAATTGTGGCAAAAGTGCCAGCACTTAAACTTGTCATTCGCCCGTTTATGGACGCTAAGCGCAAGGCAATGGGGTATAAGTAAATGGTCATGAATCCGCAGCAGCCAAGTCAACCGCGTGGCGGTCTCCTAGGCTTATTCGACAAAGCAACAACGGTAAGTGAGGACACGGGCCTTAGCCCTTTCCAAAACTTTGCTGCGGCGCTTGACCCTTTAATTATGAAGGACATGCGCATTGGCGCAGATATTCGCAAGCAAGGCGTTCAGCGCGTAGCAGACATGTCTCGAAACAAGACTGTTGCTATGCTTCGAGCGCAAGGTCGTGACGATTTAGCCGATGCTGTGTTAAACCGCACGATTGGCGTTAAGGACGCGTTTAGCGTTATGCAGAGTGAGAAGGCTGCTGATTTGGCGTTTAGTCGTCAAAAGCAGCTAAAGCAAATGGGTACTGGCAGCAAAGTGGACTTGACCACCGACATGAAAAACTGGCTTCAGGTTAAATCCAGCAAGCCAGATTTAACCTTTGAGGGCTATCTGGCTCAATATAAATCACCCAAAGGCATTCAGAGCAAAGGCGTTTATAGGGACTCTGGAACAGGTGATATTATCGGTGAGGTCAACTTTGACCCAGCCTCCGGCCAATACTTTCAGCTGGGGGAGAGCGGCGAGCGTAAAAATTTAGATATTACAAAGTATTCTCCTGTCTTGGATTCTACCTTTGGTCAAACTGTTCCAAACTTTACTCAATTCAACAAACTTAGTGATGAATTAGCAACAGACCGATCCAGCATTAGAACCTTTGAGAAGTACATGCGCTCAATTGGAGATACCAATGAGGGTTTAAATCGTTTGGCGGATCAATTCAGCGCAGGCGCTAAAACATTGCTTAGTGGTTACTTCGGTGATGAATATACAAAATTGTCGCCATCTGAATTAAATACTAAAGTTGCGCAAGGGCTTTTACAGGGCTTGATAGGGCGGTCGCGTTTGGAGGTTGTCGGCGGTGGCGTTATGACCGAGCAAGACGCTTTAAGAATTATTCAGAACCTTGGTGGCGATGTAAATCTTCTTCAAAATAAAGAAGTTGTTGCAACTCAAATTAAAAATCTTCTTGAGCAGAAAATGGCGTCTTTTGACCGAAAGAAAAAGGTGCATGACAACGCTATTTTTCAAATCTACGGGTCTCAAGGATATGAGCCTATAGAGCCATACGAGATAGACATGAGCGTTTTTAATGCGTCTTCGACATCTTCAGGCAATGCAAGCGCAGCCTCTTCAAGCAATGGTAGGGAAAGGGTATGGGATCAATCCCTTAACAACGGACAGGGGGGGTTTAAATAATGGTTGATGTAACGCTTCCGGACGGAACAATACTGCGAGACATACCCGACACTATGAGTGCGGCGGAGCAAGAGGCAGTGGTGCGTCAATATTTAGTAAACAATCCAGTATCACCCAAAGAAGGCAAAATAGACGCGTCTGGCGAATACACTGAAGAGGTCTCATACGGTGCTGGCTTGGCGCGGGCGGGGCTACAGGGTTTAAGTTTTGGGTTTGCTGATGAAATTGAAGCGTTTTTGCGCAAGGGCGACATGCCGTATGAAGAAAAGTTGGCTCAGGTCCGGCAAGCTATAGACCAGTTTTCAGAGCAAAATCCCGGCACAGCACTAACCGCAGAAATTGTTGGTTCACTTCCAACCGCACTTTTGGGTGGAGCTGGTTTGGCTAGAGCTGGCGTAACTGGCGCGGCAAAAGTTGCGGGCTTAGAAGGCGCGCTTTACGGCTTCGGCGCTGGAGAAGGCGGTGCGACTGAGCGTGCTAAGTCGGCAGCTATCGGCGGAACTGTTGGCGCGGTTACAGGTAAGGCGTCTGACTTTCTTTTTCCAAGATTAAATAAAGCCGCCAGCGAACTAAAAAAGAAAGGGGTTCGTTTGACCCCGGGGCAAAAGTTTGGCGGAAAAACAGCCGCGTTTGAGCAAAAGCTCACGTCCGTTCCTTTTGCCGGAGACGTTATTGCCGAGCAACAAGTAAGGGCAACTGCGGACTTTAATAGAGCTGCAATGGACAACGCATTAAAAGTATTAAATGAGTCTGGAACCAAAACGCGCGCAGCGTTGTCAATCTTGAAGTCGGGCCTAAAAGTTCCAAAGAATTTAAGCGGAAATGATGCTTTTGATTTTGCAAACAACGAAATTTCAAATGCTTACGATAAAATAATTCCAAAACTATCAGCAAACTTTGACTCCGAGTTTGAAGACGAATTGCTTAAAATTCTTGTAAAAAGCGACGAGCTTGGGGATCAGGGAGCAAAGCAATTTTCAACAATAGTTAACAATATTATTGGCAAGACTGGTGATAGGCTTGTTTCGGGAAGGCAACTAAGCACTATAGATTCCGACCTTGGGGCTAGGGCTATAAATTTTTCCACAAGCAATTCAGCATCTGAAAGGGAGTTGGGTACTGCATTGTTTAATGTTCAAAAGTTAGTTCGAGACAGTATGAACAGTGCAAACTCGGAAGTTGCCGAGCAATACAGAAATGTTCAAAACGCTTGGAAAACATTGCTTCCCGTCAGAACGGCAGTCGCCAATGCAACCGCTAAGAAAGGGGTGTTCACCCCAAAACAACTTGCTCAAGCCTCTAAGACCATTGATAAGTCAAGTAAAAAGTTAAAAACAGCGAAGGGTCAAGGCGTTCAGCAGAAATTTGCACAAGAGGCAGAAGAGGTGCTTGGGCTGACAACAGCCGATCTTGGGACAGCTGACCGCGCAGCGCTCATGCTTTACTTAAATCAAGTTAAAAATAGGCCAGCGGCTTCTATCCTCGGCGGCCTAGGACTTACCGCCGCCTCTCAAGCAATTTATGGAAATCCTTTGGGGCGCGGCGCTTTAACTTCTGCCCTAGCTGCGCCCGGCTTATTGGGACGACAGGGCGCTCCTGCTATTGGCGCAATGACGGGTCGAGCATTTGAAGAGGACCAGCAATAATGGAACTTAAACCAAAATCACGCAGCGAAATTGAGGCCATTGTTCAAGACGCAATCTCAAGTGCAGTGGACTTCATTGAGAGTGAGATCAGCGATGACCGGATCAAGGCTCAGCGCTACTACGACGGCGAGGTTGACCTTGGCTATGAGGATGGACGCAGCAAGGTTGTAGCCACAAAAGTACGGGATACTGTACGTTCCGTGAAGCCAAGCCTAATGCGCATATTCCTCAGCACAGCCAAGCCCGTTGAATTTGTGCCGCGTGGCCCAGAGGACGTGGCGATGGCCGAGCAGGCCACTGAGTTTATGCACCACGAGTTTACCCGGCTGAACGGATACCGTGTCATCAATGACGCCTTCCAAGATGCTTTGGTTAAAAAGCAAGGTATCGTGAAGGCATACTGGATGACATATCCAGAGGCCGAGATTTTCACATTCACCGACCTATCCGACGATGAGTACACATATCTGGTGGACGATGACAGCGTAACTGTGCTTGAGCATAGCGTTGAGATGGTAATCTCAATGGATCAGATGGGTATGGAGATTGAGCTGCCCGTGCATAGCGTAAAGCTAAACCGCCAGAAGGAAATGGGTGAGCTGTGCATTGAAAGCGTCCCGCCGGAAGAGTTCTTCATCAACCGTGACGCACGCAGCTTTAACGATGCGTATATAGTTGCGCATCGCACAGACATGCGCGCTGGCGATCTGATTGCGATGGGCTACGATCCTGACGTTGTTCTCAAGCTAGATAGCTTGGAGAGCGGGTCAGAAATGACAGAGGCAGAGGTGTATGAGCGCCGTGGCTATGACATGGACACCTCTGACGATGATGAGCAAGACCCGGCGATGCGAAACGTCACTGTGACGGAAGCGTATATGCGCATTGATGCTGACGGAACTGGCGTGCCAATTCTGCACAAGCTCACATGCGGTGGCACTGCCTATGAGTTGCTGGACGTTGAGCCATGCGATGAGTTGCCGTTTGCCAAATTTGAAATCGACCCAGAGCCACACACATTTTACGGTCGCTCACTGGCCGAGATTGTTATGGATGACCAAGACGCCGCCACATCTGTGCTGCGTTCAATCCTTGATAACGTGGCGATGACAAACAACCCTCGCCTTGGCATCGTTGAAGGCGCAGTTAATATTGACGACGTTCTAAACAACGAGATTGGCGCAATCGTGCGTATGCGCCAGCCCGGCTCAGTTCAAGAGTTGTCCGTTCCGTTTACTGCCGGGCAGACACTTGGCGCGCTGACATACCTAGATGGCCTCGTAGAGAGCAAGACAGGCGTTTCCAGAGCCTCAATGGGCCTCGACCCAGATGCAATGCAGTCAACCACAAAGGCTGCTGTGCAGGCCACTGTGCAGGCCGCAGCGGGTCAGGTTGAGGTTATGGTGCGCAACCTTGCCGATGGTATGCGTGATCTATTTGGCATCATGCTGCGCTTGATGAGCAAGAATGTTGACGAAGAGCAAATGATGCGGATGAATGGCTCGTTTGTGCCAGTTGACCCGCGCGTTTGGGATCAGTCGATGGACGTGAGCATCAACGTGGGCCTCGGCACTGGCCGTGAGGAAGAGAAGGCAATGGCTCTCAGCCAAGCCCTCCAGATGCAAACAATGGTTTATCAAACATACGGCCCGATGAATGGTCTGGTGAGCCTGACCAACATTCGCAACACGCTGGCAGATCAGCTTGCTGTTGCAGGCATACGCAACGCAGACCGTTACTTTGCACCAATCACGCCAGAGATTGAAATGCAGATGTTGCAGATGCAGCAACAGGCACAGGCCCAGCAGGGTCAGGCCGCTGATCCAAACGCCGCGTTCTTGCAGGCTGAGCAAATGAAGGCTCAGACAAAGGCGCAGACAGACATGGCGAAGTTGCAACTTGAAATGCAGAAGGCTGCCGCAAATGATGATCTCAAACGGGATCAGATGGCGCAGGACTTGCTGGTTGATGCCGCCAAAATCTATGGCGAATACGGCACAGCGGTTGACGTTGCCCGCGTGCAGGCTGAGCAGGATAAAATGCGCATGATTGGCGGCATGGCTCAGGGAGTGCCGCAGTAATGACAACAGAAATACGCATCGAGGCCGATGAGGCACGTCGCTTGAAAAACGACACTGCATTTAAGCAGTTCATGCAGAGTGTGCGCGAAAATCAAATGCAGATTTTCGCAAGCAGTGGGGCGGCTGACGTAGCTGTCCGTGAGGAGGCGCACGCGATAATCCGTGCGCTTAACCGGATCGAAGTGAACCTTGACGCCGCGCTTGCGGCAGAGACACTTTTGGATCGCAAACAGAGGAAGTAGCACCGATGGAATCGACTACCCTAGAACAAGCCGCAGAAAGCCTGCTGGCAACCTCCGAGGAAGTATCCGCAGGAGAAGATAATCTTGACGCAGCCGTCAATGAGATTACTGAACCCGATGACGATCAGGTTGAGGAAGTCGAAGCTGGCGGTGAAGAGCAAGATGACGTTGAGGCATCCAGCGAAGATCAGGATGAGTATGATCTTGATGATGTCGAGGTTGACGACGAAGACCCTGTAGAGGCTACTGAAGACACCACTGTTTTCTCCGTCAAGGTTGACGGCAAGGAAGAACAGTGGACACTGGATCAGTTAAAGCAATCTGCTGCGGGACAAGCGGCAATTAATAAGCGGTTTCAAGAAGTTGCTGAGGCGCGTAAGCAAATTCAGCAACATGCAGCCGCATTGCAACAGCAGCAACAGCAAATCATGCAGCTGCACCAGCAAGCGCAAAACGGTGGACTGCAAGCTCCAACCCCGCCAACACGCGAGCTATTTGAAAGTGACCCAATCGGGTACATGGAAGAAAAGCTCAAGTATGACGAGGCTCACGCACAGTACGCCCAAAACATGCAGCAACTAAACCAAGTGCAGCAGCAACGGACGCAAGCTCAAGAACAGGCACGTCAGGCCTACCTTCAAGAGCAAGCGGAACTTCTGCAACGGCACATTCCTGAATTTGCCGACCCCGATAAGGGAGACAAGCTCAAGAATAGTTTAGTCCAAACTGGCGTTCAGTACGGCTTTACGGAGCAAGAAATGGCGGCAGTTACAGACTCACGTTATGTGCGGGCATTAAATGATGCGCGCAAGTATCGCGAGCTGGTTGCAAAGCGCAAATCAGTACAGGCCAAAGGCGAGAAAGCCCGGCCAGTGGTGAAAGCTGGAGCGAAAAAGCGAAATGATGGCAACGCTGCAACTCGTAACAAAGCGAAAACTCGCTTGCAGAAAACTGGCTCAATCGACGACGCATTGAGCTTGATCTTAAATCAGTAAGTCTTTGAAAGGACACACTAATGGCACAGCCAACAAACACATTCGACTCATATGATGCCGTGGGCATCCGTGAGGACTTGAGCAATGTTATTCATAACATTTCCCCAGAGGAAACTCCATTTTACAGCAAGTCTGCTAAAAAATCTGCCAAGAACACTTTGGTAGAATGGCAGACAGATAGCCTTCGTGCTTCCGCTGCAAACGCTCACATTGAGGGTGACGCAACAGCAGGCGAAGCTCGCTCTGCAACAACACGTCTCGGCAACTACACACAAATCTTCAAAAACGCTGTTGTCGTTCCAGACACAGACGAAGGTTTGGACAAAGCTGGTCGTGCAAAAGAAGTTGCATACCAAACTTTGAAAATCGCCAAAGAGCAAAAATTGGACATCGAAAAAGCACTTTTCGACAACAATGCTCGCGCTGCTGGTAACTCCACCACAGCCCGTGAACTTGCTGGCGCTCCTGCATGGATCACCACCAACACCGACCACGGTGCTAACGAAGGTGCTGACCCAACTGGCGACGGTACAGATGCTCGTACTGATGAGACCACAACTTTGATTGCGTTCTCACAGGCTCGTTTCGACGGCGTTATGCAGTCCATCTGGGAAGAAGGCGGCAAGCCAGACACAGTTTATTTGTCTGCTTTCCAAATGAATGTAGCTCTGGGCTTCACAGGTAACAACAACCAGCGTTCAGCAGTTCAAGCTGGCGATGAGCGTGTTATCAAATCCTTGGCAGTATATGTAACCCCTTGGGGAAGCGTAGAATTTATGCCAAGCCGTGAGAACCGTTCCCGTGACATCTTCATCATGCAAGATGACATGTGGGAAATCGCATCCCTGCGCGGCACAAAGAACGTAGCTTTGGCAAAAACTGGCGACAACACTACTCGCCAAGTTGTAACAGAGCTTACACTTTGCGCCAAAAACGAAGCTGCCAACGGCGGCATCTTCGACAACACAACTTCTTAATTGTGTAAATTGGGGGCGGCTTGTGTCGCCCCCTTTCACCATCTGGAGGCTTAAATGAAAAAAGTTATTGTAAATGCACTGAAGATGAAGTGCAGCAAAGGCCGGATTGAGAAGGGCGAAACAGTTATTCTCTCCGACGAAGAAATTGAAAAAATCACCAAAATTCGCCCAGCCATTTTAACTGTGCTGGAAGAGGTAAAGCCAGTGGCCGCTGCGCCCGCTAAACCCGCAAAAACCAATGGCGCGAAGGTTGCCAAAAAGCCAACTAAAAGGTCGATCAATGTTAAAAGCAAATCACTCAACTAAGGTCTCGGAAAAGTTTACTGTTGATGATGATAAAATCATTATCAAGAAAACCTTTGACGCCTCCCACATGCTCAGGGACGTGGCACAGGCGCGTGAGGTAGCGCAGAACAGCTTTGGCTCGGACTATAAGCACGTTGGCAACGTAGACATGGGCTTGCTGGCCGTATGGCTTAAAGAGGCAGGCGTGTCATGGACTGATACCCAAGCGGTCAAAGATGTGTTAAAACGTAAGTTGGCAAGCAACGAATTTAGCGCCCTTCGGGTCTGGGAAGGCAGTTACTGAAATGGAAATGGACGCGATCTTGAATATACTATTCGGAGTTGTCATCGCTGGCATTAGCTGGTGGTTAAAGACGCAACGCGAAGAGCTGGATCGCCTTCGTATTCTGCTTAATCGAACCCGCGAAGAAATGGCTAAAGAATACGTCACAAAGTCTGACAGCTCTGAGGTTCTTTCTCAAATTATGAACAAGTTTGATCGGCTTGAAGAGAAAATTGACCGACTAATGGAGCGGTAAGATGATTGAGGTTCTCGCTCTCGCAAGTGCGGTTAGCACTATCGCAGGCGGGATCAGTTCCGCCGTGCAGGCGGGCAAGGACGTTGGCTCTGTGCTGCCGCAGTTTGGCAAGCTGGCCAAGCTCGAGGCTGACATTCACCTCGCGGAGCAAGGCCGACACAAAGGCCCGCTGGGCAGGCTTACCTCTACTGAGGAGGAAGGCTTTGCAATTGCCAATGCCAAGATGAAGCACAAGGAAGCTATGGACACGCTCCGCAGCCATTGCCGCCTGTATGGCCCGCCGGGTATGTGGGAGACAGTACAGCGTGAGATGGGCGCAGCCAGAGCGCGGCAGAAACGTGCGCTTGAGGAGCAGGCAGCAAAGCGTGACCGCATCTTTTACTTCATTACAATCGCGATTGCCTGCACAGTGTTTGCCGTGGGCAGCGGCGGCTTGCTATGGCTCGCAGCCTTGCTAGCGGATGAGGTGAGATAATGTGGGTGCTTCTTTGGTTTCAGCTTTCTGCAAGCGTCGTTCACTTCGAGGTCGGGCAGTATGGCTCTGAAAAAGATTGCACGGATGAGCTGCGCAAGGCGTCTGTTCTAGTGACGAAAAACAATGAATATTTGCAGTGCTTGAAAATTGGAGTTAGCCAATGACTGAATATGACCTGAACGGCAATGGTAAGATTGACCTAGATGAGCGCGAGCTTATGCTTGAGGATCGACGCTTACGCATGGAAGACGCCGACCACAAGCGCGACGCGCAGTTACGCATGACGTGGTTCGCGCTTTTTGGATTGTTAATCTATCCTGTTGGTATCGTGGCTGCTGACATCTGGGGTTATGACACCACAGGTCAATTGCTGGCAGACATAGCACCCACATACTTTATAGCTATATCGGGCCTTGTTGCTGCGTTCTTTGGATTTAGCGCAATGGGGGCTAAGAAATGATCGGCCAGATAATCGGGTCACTCGGCGGTCTGGCTGCAAGCTACATTGACGGCAAGACTGCCGTGAAGAAAGCGGAAGCCGAGACCAAGATGAAAATTGCTACTGGCGAGATCAGCTGGGAGCAGGCTGCTATCGAGGCCAGCAACAATTCGTGGAAGGATGAAGCGTGGACAGTGGCGTTCATAGCCATCGTGCTTGGCAGCTTCATACCGGGCATACAGCCTTACATGGCGCAGGGTTTCGCTAATCTGGACGCTGCGCCTCAGTGGTTTCAGTGGGCAATGTATGCCAGCATCGCGGCGAGCTTTGGCATACGCACAGTAAAGGGGCTAAAGAAGTAAATGTTTCTCGCGGCCATCCTGATATGCCAGACGCTAAACGCGAAGTCTTGCACGGTGATCGCAAACTCAAATAATATATGGTATAGCGAAGCTGAGTGCCAAGCCGACGCGATGAACTTTGCGATGGAGTTGGCTGACAAGGGCTTTTTGGTCAAACCGTATTGTTTCAAAGTTGGAGAAAATACATGAGTAGAGCTACACCAGCTAAGGGCAAAGCCCGTGTCAAAGTCACATCAAGCGGACGTAAAGTAAGCTACGGTCAAGCGGGCAAAGCGAAAGACGGCGGCCCACGGGTCAAGCCCGGCACATCCAAGGGCGATGCGTATTGCGCACGTTCTGCCGCGCAGAAGAAAAAGTTTCCCAAGGCTGCGGCTGATCCAAACAGCCCGCTAAATCTTTCACGCAAGCGCTGGAAATGCTCCGGCACTAAATCGAAGAGGACTTAATGAAATGGCAAAGCTTACACCTGCACAAAAGGCTAAGGCCAAAGCAATGTCTGCTAAAAGGGGCGTTAAGTATCCAAACGCTTGGAGCAACCTTGCCGTGGCCAAGGGCCAAAAGCCCAAGAAAAAGACAACAGCGAAAAAGACAACAGCATGAGCAAGGCAATGGCAACGCTCCAAGCTAAAATCGGCGCAACAGCCGATGGCGAGTTTGGCCCAAATACAGCGCGAGCAATCGCAAAACACTTCAACCTATCCCCGGCGCGTGGCGCACACTTGATGGGTCAGGCATCTCATGAGAGTGGTGGCTTCAAGCGAACCCGTGAAAGCCTGTATTACAGCACGCCAGAGCGCATCCAAGCTGTCTGGCCATCACGCTTCCCAACTGTTGCCGATGCAGAGCCGTATGCCAAAAACCCAACCGGTCTTGCTGGCAAGGTTTACGCTGGCCGCATGGGTAATGAGAATGAAGCGCAGGCCAGCCTGTACATTGGTCGGGGATTTCTTCAGTTGACCGGGCGCAATAATTATCGGGCGTTTGCGTCCGACATGGGAATGCCAAAGGTTATGACAGACCCAGACTTGGTGGCTAACGAATATGCCTTTGAGACTGCGCTGTGGTTCTTCAATAAGAATGGATTGTTTGACATTGCTGACGAGGGCGTGACGGATGACGCTATCAAGCGCATCACGCGCCGTGTGAACGGCGGCTATCATGGCTTGGATGATCGGAGCAACCAGAGCAAGAAAATCCACACTTGGCTCATGGCTTAGTTTAGCCAAGTTAGCTAAGTTAGCTAAGTGGCGAAGCAAGATCAAAAAGCCAGCGCGGCGGTAGGTAGGGCCGGAGAGCATTTAGCTCTCGCCTACTTATCGCTTGCTGGCTACATCTGCACGCTCTGCCAGATCAAAGATCACGATGCGTATATACAGACGGATACACAGACGCTGACCTTGCAAGTGAAGACAGCCAGCAAGACGCATAAAACCAGCAGAAGTTACGCATTCCACACGCCCAAAAAGAATGTAGATGTGTCAGACGTGTTTGCGTTTGTATCCATTGAATTAGGCGCTGTGATCTTCCGCCGAGGTGACGAGCTGACTTCTGTGACAACATACATTTCGCCAGAGGAATTTATGGATGAAAAGCAGTCGATGCAAAAAACATTCGACAGCTTCAAATAGTTGCTTGTGGGTTGGTGTATGGTTGATTAGAAAGTCTGAGTGGGTGGCTCAACCGTAACCTTTGTTTATTGGTTTTGCGTTACCGAATGTGCCAACATCACGCCACCCACACGACCTCAAAATATAATGCCGACCAGCGCCATCAAGCCAGCGCCGCTTGCAAAGCCAAAGATGGCTCCTACAAGTCCGGCGATGTGAATTTTACGCTCTACCTCTTCGTCAATCATCTAAACTCTCCACCATTTGTATTCTCTCGCCAATCCAACGCATAACCGGAACAGCCATTGAGTTGCCCATAGCCTTGTATCGAGGCCCATCTGGGCAATCTTCTGCTGGCTTATTGCGCCACGGTATCTGCGTGAAGTCGTCAGGGAAGCCTTGCAAGCGCTCACATTCGGTTGGGGTCAAGCGTCTGACTTGTGTACCCTGCGAAATAGAATTTCTTGGCGCGCCTTGCGGTCCTCTTATTAACGGCCCCATAAGCTCTTTCGCTGCGTTCAAGTCGTGGTCAATCCCAAAAGCCACCGCTGGCGTCTTACTCTTGTCCAGCGTTGGCTTGACTTCCGTTGACACGCTGTCGCCTTGGTTGGCGCTGTTTTGCGCGCCGAAGGCTATTGGCAAGGTTTCTGTTGTCGGATCGTATGCGCTGCCAGTGCGTGTTGTAAGGCACTGAGCCACAATGGCTTCCGCCTCTACTCGCTGGTTTCCTGTGCGACTGAATGGAGCGCCTTGTGTAACTGTGGGGGCAGCTTCTTGCCCCGCTTCTCGGCTCGGCGCAGGATGCCCTGACAGGCTTTCGCGCTCAAAAAGAACCGCTGCGGCACGTCTCCAGTCTCCAAGGTATCCGACAACGAACACACGGCGGCGTCGCTGGGCCACTCCGAAGTATTGAGCGTCAAGCACTCTGTAGGCGAACCCATACCCGAGCTGGCCCAGCGCCCCGAGGAAGGTTCCAAAATCCCGTCCTCGTTGGCTAGACAAGACACCGGGGACGTTCTCCCAAACCAGCCACTTGGGCTGATATTGTGCAGCAATGGCAAGATAGGTGAGCATGAGATTTCCCCTTGGGTCATCAAGTCCCTTGCGAAGTCCTGCGACTGAAAAACTTTGGCAGGGGGTTCCTCCGACCAAAAGGTCAATTGATCTGTCAATGGGCCACTCCTTAAATTGTGTCATGTCGCCAAGGTTAGGGACATCTGGGTAATGATGCGCCAGCACGGCGCTTGGGAACTTTTCTATCTCGCTAAACCACTGCGGCTCCCATCCAAGTGGATGCCACGCGGCAGTGGCGGCTTCAACGCCAGAGCAAACTGAGCCGTATTTCATGTGTCACCCTCATCAAAACAGTTATTCAACGGCTGAATAGGTTGCTTGCTAAACACCCATCGCCACTGCCGCTTGGTGTAGCCCGGAACCTCAACAAAATCACGCACACGATAAACCTTGTTCGCCTGCCACATTTTCTTGAGGTAGCTTGACGTTCGAGGAACGCTGTCACCCAGCAGCTCAGCCGCCTCTGCTGCCGTCACGCGCTGGTCATACGGTATTAGCGAAAACAGGCGATTGCCTTGGTCAATGCTGTGCTGTTTGCTGGCATCGGCTGCGCGCTGCATAGATGGGGCCATAGTTGTCGGCCTTCGAGGGCCAGTTGGCAGGGCCTCACGTTTGTGCTGGCGATACATGAGCGTTTCAAACTCCCACAGGCAGTGGCCGTATGTGATCTCAAAGCGCTCGTGCTTATCGGTCACGCCCTCCAGCTTGGCCCTCAACCGTTCTGCTGCATCTTTTTCATATCGCGCTTTAGCAGATCGAGAAGCGCTTGCTGCTCTTCCAGCCGCTGCTTCAAGTTTGGCCGCATCGCTGTCTTCTGCTCCGTCAGCATTATGCTGTTGTTGCGCTCTAGCCTTTTTATAATAATCTGAGTTTGGTCCGTACTCACGTTTTTTCCTTTCAAGTTTTATGTTTGCTGCCGAGCATATGCGGGCAATTGTTGACGGTGATACGCGCAGCAATTCAGCCGTCTCAATCTGTGACATGCCTTGCTGAGCGCAGTCAAGAACGTGGCGGGTGAGCGCATCTGGATCGTATTTCATTCGTCTTCCTCGCAAAATAAGCCACAGTCGGGCATAGTTTTCAGTGGGCGACCCTTCGCCTTGGGGTCAAGTTCATCAAGAAAGATGCGCTCGTTCTTTACGCGCACAAGCCTTGCTCCAAGTCTGCGTGATTGCTCTGCGCGCTGGTCAAAAACTTCTGGAAACTCGCGGCGTACCAAGTTCCAATATGTCGGGCTGGTCGCCTTTACACAGCCAATGCAGTTAGCGTTTGGAAACCCGCGCCCGTAAATTTCAGGCAACTTTATGCCAGCGGCGCGGATCATGTCGGCGCAATCATTCTTTGTCATGTTGGCGTCAATCAGGATCGGCAATACATTGTCGCGCTCAGTCATAACGAACCTGTCATGCCTGTTGCGCTCATCAACAGTAAAGCCAAGGACATGCCAATCAACTGGATGGCTCTCCTCCCACTCTTGGCGAGCGCGCTTTTTAAGCTCAACCGTACATGGTGCGCCGTGTGGGAAAGCCATGCCCTTGCGGCGGTCAAATACGTCAACCACAGATGCCAATGGATATTTTGAATTGACTGCGTATTGAATATCAATGCCAACCCATTTGGCTACATCTTCAGCAAAACGCTTATTATCGTGATGCTCCTCAATGACAGGATTGTTGACAGCGTAAACATTGTCAGCGCCATACTTGTCAACGGTTAGCTTGAGTGCCGCCGCGCTGGCCGCGCCGCAAGAAAACCAGACTGCAATTTTCATTGGTAATCCTCCAAGGGGTCTATCTGGCCTATGCCGTTGCAGACTTCGCATTCCTCCATGTGGCTTCCAAAGTCGCCGTGCCAAGTTGAGCTTTGGCGAACCCAGACATCGCGCTCAACCTCGCCTTCGCCATCGCATTCAGGGCAGTTAATCCAATCTTCCATAGCCTTCCTCCTTATACGTTTTTGCATTTGCCTTCGTTGTCAGTGAACCAAACATGGCCATCGTTTATAACCATGTGGCCAGCGCCAATAAGCGCGTCTACAGCTTGCTTGTATGTGGAGCGCGGATTTGCGGCTGAGGACACCTTGCCTATGAAGTGGTCTTTCAACGTCTCTTCAGAGATAACCCAATATGTTCTCGGCTCTGGCCACCCAACCCCTCCGGGGTTTGGTTGCCCGACACCCTCACCGCGCAGCTGTGTAAACACCTTGCGGATCAAGACTTGGTTCTTGCCCTTGATGCGTGGCTTGTTGGCCTCTTCAATCTCGCTTTCAGTGGCCTGCACAACAGTACAAGTCGTAACGCTGTCACCATCCTCATCAACGCCAAGCTCGATGACGTTTAACTTAAACTGAAATATAACGCCCGTTTCCATGTCACGCTGTTTCGTGGCTTTTGCCGTGCGCAGGCCAGTGTTCTCATCGTAATCAAGCTCAATCTCTGTATCGGTCGCAGCGCGTAGACTTGAGTGGCCACGCGCGCCAGCGGCTTTATCCTTGCCGGAGTGGTGAACAACGTCCAAGTGTGCGCTTGTAATCTCGCGCAGCTTATCGCAGTTGCCGATAAACTTTGTCATATCCTCTGGCGAGTTTTCATTGCCGCCAGCCATTGAGCGGCTGAGCGTGTCAACAAATATGCACTTCACCTGACCGTGCTTCTTTGACACCTCGCGACACAGCTTCTCAAGCACAGCCATGTCAACTTCGCCGTCAAGCAAGTTGACCGGGGCAGGGCGCACAGCCAGCTTCACATCCTTATGCTCTGGATACTTTTTCCTTAGCGCAACAACGCGATTGTGGAACGCCATGCCGCCCTCGGTCGCGAGGTATAAAACGGAACCGCCAATAACCTTGTGGCCATTCCACTCCTCACCGCAGGCAATGTGCCATGCAAGGTCAAGCGCAAAGAATGACTTGCCCACGTTTGACGGGCCATAGATCACAGACATCTGGCCCTCGCCAAGCCAGCCCTTCACAAGATAGTTGCGACTAAGCTGGGGAATGGCCTCATCCGGCATGAAGATTTGATCCATGACGCTCTGCACGGTCAATGCTTTCTTCGCCGCTGCCGGACCTTGGTTTACCCATACGTCAGAATAATCCCAGCCCTCCATGTCGGGCAGGATGTATTCAACGCCCAGCTCAGAGAAAGCGCGCTCGCACTCTTTGCGCCCGGCATCGTCATTGTCGCCTGCAATGACAAGCTCGGCATCTGGCTTGGCTTGTTGCAGGTTGTCAATCACAGCCAAAATGTTCCCTGCATTTAGAGCAAACACGCATGGCTTGCCCGTGGCCTCATGCACAGTCGCGGCTGTTGCCCAGCCCTCTGCAACATATGCAAACTCACGAATGGGTCCGCCAATCACGCTAAAGTTGCCAATCACGGGAAGCTGGTAGGAAAACTTTTTCTTTCCGTCAGCATCAATGAACTGCGCGCCAACGCGCCTGCCCTTCACGTCAATGATCGGGATGGTTAGCGTGTCGCCGTCAATCTTGGCGTTGTGCAGTTTAATCTTTTTCTTCTCAAGGTATGGGTGACTGCTCATGGGGTCACGCTCCGGCCATTCAATATCAACTCTCGTTACCTCCACTGTCGGCGTATGCCCCGGCTGGGGCCAGAGAGACATATCGCGCAGCCTGTCCTTGATGGCCTTATAGTCATTGCACTTGCGGCAATGAACCATGACCTCGCCTTGAAACTCTTTAATCCAAAACCGATCCGTGCCAGCGCAGGATGGGCATGGGCCATGATACTCGCCCTGCGCAGTCTTTTTCAACTCAAGACTGCGAATGATCGTGTTGCCAAACTCCGACCAGCGAGCGGCTGGAAACTTGCTTTCGCGGCTAAGATCGGCTACCATTTTATTATACTCCAAGCAGGGGGGTGTTCGTGTATCTATTGTATAGCCCGACACTTTTGTGCCGGGCTATACTTTTTCTTAAAACGGGATTTCGTCGTCAAGACCAGCATGTGCTGCTGGCGATGGTGTAGATACAGGCATTGCAAATGGATCATCCGCAGCTGCCACTGGCGTTGCCGTCACGCTAGACGTAAAGCCACCAGAGACCGAAGTGAACGGATCATCTGAGCCTTGCATCTCTGCAAGCTCCAAGACCTGCACAGCACGCAGCCTAAGCGAAACGCCATTCAGGCTGCCTGTATTGTACGGCACAACAACAACGGCCACGTTGACCTTGCTTCCGCTGGTCAGCATGAAATCATCCGGCAACTTATTGCGCTGGGCATCAACTTGCTTTGGTGGCTGTGTCTTGTCACCACCGTAAGCACCTTTCAGCTTGCACTTGCCGACGACTTCGCCATCGTCATTGCGTTTGTATGGAAGCATTGCTGGCTTCTCTGGCCATTTGCGCTTCGTGTCCAACGCCGCAGCGTTAGAATATGCCTCCATACAGATACGATGAAGCTCCTTTGCCTTCTCATCGGACATTACGAAGCTCATTTCGTATGCTGCGCCGTCATCAAACGCATCGCATTTCACTGACTTGTTCTCGTAAGTATCGAACTTGTAAGTGGAATTTAGGCGCGGGTAACGTGCGACGACTTCTGTAATCATGTGTTGCATTTTGCAACTCCTCTCAATGTTGTGCAGCACCCCTGCACTGGGATAGGTTAAAACGCTTCTTCACTGTCCAGCCAAGCTGGCAAGTGGATCGTGTTCAAGTCAGGCCAATTCGTGACATATTCCTCAGTCTCAATCGCCTGCTTTATGTCAACCAATGCAGAAAGCATACGGTTGTGAGCGTGGCGCAAATACATCTCAGAAAGCTCATGGCACGCTGTGACGTGCGGCGCGTCCTTCTCGATGCAGATGAAGATAAAGTTCTCCACACGAATGCCGTTCAGTTTCAAGACGTGCATGTAAAATGCAGCCTGCAAATCGTAACCGAACTGACGCACAGAACGCTCAAAGCCTCGCGGTGATGCGTCTTGGGTCGTTTTGATGTCCAGTACAATGCCTGCGTTGCGCAGGAGGCCATCTGGGCGCGTCTTTAGGTCAATGTCAATGTCTGGGTCAGTGGCGAAGAATGAAGCCTCAGCCAGCATGTCAGGATTTGTGAGCAAATGGTTCGCCATGCGGTTCTTCAGGCAGGCCTCTGCCATTCTGTTTGCCAGATCATAATCGGCCTCGGTGAGCAATATCTTGCCAGCAGCATCGCATTCATCTTTCAAGTCAGACCATGCCTTGCCGCGCCGCGTCTCAGGGCCGCGCACAACAAGGTCTTTCTCTGGCTCAAGCAAGTAAGCGTGAACCGCGCTGCCCAATGCAAATGCCGGGCTATCCTTACGTTCAGCGCCGAACAAATGCGCAATGCTTTTGTTTGCTGCGGTCTTGATTGCAGTCGAACCAAACGCATGATGCGCGTGATACTCTTCGTTCGACATGTCTTCTGATTTGATGATTGTCATGTTTTCCTCCGTTTCCTCATTGTTCGCATATATGTTTTGCATATGCAATACCTAATTCTGGGGGAACTTCTTTTATTTTTTAGAAGTTCTATTGTTAAGGGGGTAATGACTTCGTGAAGTTGTTACCCCTTTAGCGGACAGGCTGGACATGTCCGGGCTTTGTCCGTGTCTGTTCAGCTCTTCTTTCAAGCTCCTCTACAATTCCGTCACGAAGAGCCTTTAAATGTGTGTCAGATGACCCATCAATTATTGACCAAATCAGATTATTTGCCACCTTCCCATCAAGCCAGATAATAGGAGCCTCACCCCTATATATTGTGAACCTGCTTTTGTACGCGAAATCATTAGCATCGTCATGGAATGTTACGCCTTGGCTTGAGTGGGTTCCGTTTATACTAATAGTTTCATGTTCGCAGTTGCCCGGACCAATCCCAATCTGCTTTGGGTTCAGAAATATACTCATCACACCACCTCGATAAATGTTTTGGCGCTTGCCGACCATAGGATCATTGTCGGGCGTTGCTGGCCCACACGATTAAACACATCTGCCTTGGCAATCTTGCCGGAGTTAAAGAGGCGCTGCGCTGCGTTGCCTGCGGTCTTGTGGTCAAGCTCAAAATAATCCGCAAGCTCTGCGGTGGTATGATACCCGCCTGCAAGAATATATGTGAACATTTCAGCATCAAGCGCTTCATTATTTAATGTTTGCGAATTATCTATGATTGCTTTTTCGCAAACTTCATTATCGCGCTGCAACTTCACAGCCTGCCACGGCGTGCCTTTGTCTGACTTGTCTTGATAATTAGGCACAAGCACAGCGTTTATTTCATCGCCCGGCGCAAGGTCAAAGCCGTCAGCGATGTGAACCGGGATAAAAACCTGCCCCTGTGTTTCGGTATCGCAGGCAAATGCAAAGCCATGAGCGTGCGCGTTTGTTATGATGATCTTGTTCATTTTGCTTCCTTCAATTTAATGCTGCGGGCAGTCGCCCATAGTTTTTCAAGCGGCAATAGATTTTCCTGATCCATTGCCCAGCCTTTGCCGTGGCCAAGGTCAATTTCATAAGCCTGATCTAAAAAATGCGTGCGGGGTATGTAGCCCACAACGTGCATACGGTCAGGCGCTTGCTGGCACACCAGAATAGAGCAATCAGCCTTGAATGCCTCGCGCTTCTTAAACAGCAGCCGCCCGGTGGTGTAGAACGTGGCTTTCACATCTACAGAAATATTATCCAGCCATACGTCTCGGCCATCATCTACGCCTATGGCGTGGATGTGGTCGAGATCAAACACCTTCGACACGGCAAGCTCTGCCTTTACGCCCAGCAAATCCAAGTCAGCGTCAGACCTGCCCTTGTCCCGGCGCTGATTAACAACGCCAGATGCTCGGGCCAATTGCCAGCGCATTGCTGCGGCCTGATTGCATTGCGCAACCTCCTTTTGCGTTAGACTTACAAGCATGGTTTGTTACCTTTCTACGTCAGACAAAACCTGTCCTGAATTTTGTCTAACACACTAAAATGGCGGTTCTTGATCCGGGTGTGCCGGAACCCAACCCCCGAAAGGTTCCGGCACACTATTGGTTTGAGCATCCCGCAACGCTACAACGGGGCCGAACATTTGCATCAAAAATGTCGGCAGATGCTCAGACCAAATCACTTGCGAGCCTTCGCGGCAGCTCGCGCAATTACATCGTCAGCGGCTTGCGCTGCGCGCTCATCTTTGCGCATGTCAGCCTCAAGCATGACGTTTAAAACACCCTCACAAATATCAACGCGGGTCTCATGGCCAAGCCCAAACGCCTCAAACATCGTGCATATGACAGAGCCTAAATGGCCGTTCTTCATTTTGTCAGGCAAGGCCATCAAAAAATCTTGCGTGGCTTGCGAAATTTGCTCCTCACGTTCAGTCATAACCCTTGCTCCTCTTTCTCCAGAACAATGCTGATAATTGAGCGGTGGATGCCTGTGTCGCCATTCAGGTCAAGCCCATCCCTCACAAGCGCTGCGTGTATCTTGCGCCGGGCAGAAACAGATGCACGGCTCAATCGCGTGTTCTGCGGGTGTGACCAGTCCCAGAACTGAGCCACACCCATATAATCCGGCGAGCCAATAAACTCGCGGTCAATCTCTGTGATCCTGCACAAAGCATTGAACGTAACGTCGGGCAATCCTACCTTAATGCTCATCGACTTCGCCCTCCCATACAATGCCATGCTCGGCAAAGCGTTCCATTTGGTATTTGTTTGGCTTGGTATGCAGAAGGCCAGTGATGCGCGGATATATGCCGCCAAAATCCTTGGCTTGGCCGTAAGACAAGCGCGGTCCATCGCCAGCATCTCCGCGCAGAGCCTCAGCAAGCGCAAGCGACTTCTTGCCAATGTCGCGCTTGTCTTCGTTTTCAGATGTGTTCCAGCTGTATTCTTCGCACAAGAAGTCAGCTGCGCGGCAGAATTCAATCACGTCGCTGTAGCAAAAGTCCATCAAATAGTTAACGTCTTCAGATATGGACATGCTGGCCCAGCGCAATTCGTTTAGCGCCTCACGCTCATCATCTGCAAATTCAGCAACAATGTCTGCGCGGTCAAGCATTTCTTGCTTGATACGCTCCCAGCGTGCAATGTCTTTTGCGGATGGTTTGGTTTCGTTTGTCATTTGTTTAACTCCATGTTTGTGTTGTGCCACCAGTATAAACATGGAAAAAACATATCTGCAAGTATATTTTTAACTGGCTCCCTATATTTTAAACATATATAAAGAAAACAGACACAAGAGGAGTCAAAACCATGTCGGATAAGAAGCGCTTAATCAATTTCGCAGAAGAATATGACCGCATAATCACAGAAGCCGCGCGCAGGTCAGGGCTATCCTTTAGCGCGTTCTGCCGGAGCGCAGCACTAGAAAAAGCCGCAACAATTGTGGAGCATGTACAGCAGCCGAGGGCTGATTGATGCTTATCTACGGATGCGATCCGGGCTTCACCGGGGCCGTGGCGTTATATTGGACCGATACAGGCAAGCTGGAAGTGCATGACATGCCTACGGTCAAAAACACCAAAGGCAAAACGGTCATAAACTGCCCGGCATTGCTGGACGTTCTACAGAACGAAAGCGGCGAGCGCTGCCTTGCCGTCATCGAGCAAGTGGCCGCAATGCGTGGGCAAGGCGTGTCCAGCATGTTTCGCTTTGGCGAGGGATATGGAATGCTGCAAATGGGATGCGCTGCAAACAAGCTGCCCGTGCAATTCGTAACGCCTGCAAAATGGAAAGGCCACTTCGGGCTGAGCCGGGACAAAGGCGTGTCGCGCGGTCTCGCAATGCAGCGCTTTCCAGATAACGCCAGCGATTTTGGCCGGGCGAAAGACGATGGAAGGGCTGAAGCGGCCTTGCTTTGCCTTTACGCGGCAGAAAATATGGTTTGAGCGGTTTGAGGTGGGTGTATTAAATGTGTATTAATTGTGGAGCCATATAAACAAGGGGTTTAGCGGTGTGTTTAGTACAATTAATACAAATTAATACAGTAATTCATACAATGGGCGTATTTTGTATGAATGTATGAATGTGTCTGAAAGACACATTAATAATACATTCATACACCGTGGAACGTGAGGTTTAATATATGGCATATGATTGGGCTAAGTGGGTTAAGCATAAGATTGAGAAGGGCGAGGCGATTGTCCGTCCTGTAGGCTATCATAAAGGGGTCGAGCGGCTGCAGGGGTTTAGATCAAGGCTTGACGCTTGCCGGGATTTAGCAGAGCTAGAGGGCTTCGCCAATCGGCGCAGGTTTGATCCAACATTGCCGCGATGGAACGCAACCGAGCGAGATGCAATCCTGCGGCGCAAGTTTGAGATGGAGAATGGTGGGGATGAACGACGCAAGAAAAAATGACGAAGGTAAAGAGCCAATCGAATTGGTTGCGCCGGAGTTTATATTTGGCACGGCGCGAGTGCTGGGCTTTGGCGCGGACAAATACTCTGCGCGCAATTGGGAGAAGGGTATGAGATGGGGCCGCGTGTTTGGCGCGCTTATGCGTCACCTCTGGGCTTGGTGGGGTGGAAAGACTGCAACGCGCAATTTTGCGTTTGATGAGCTTGATGGTGAAACGCAAGTATCACACCTATGGCACGCCGCTTGCTGTCTTATGTTTCTCATCGCATATGAGGAGCGTGGAACGGGTGAGGATGATAGGCCGGGCAAAGACGCATAAACTTGCGCTTTGGGCTTGTGTGTGGCTATAAATGCGCACGGCGCGTCGTTCCTCCCAAGGACGCGCCTAAACTGGCCCGGCGCTTGTCCCAATCCATGCGCCGGGCATATTTGAGGGCTGGGCCTATGTCATTCCAGATTGATTTTCGTATGATGCTCAATTGCGAGGATACAGAGACGCAAGAGATTGTGACGGGTGAGCTGATTGACCACGTTGAGGAGCAACTATCTGCCGGCGTGCCTGTGGAGCGGGTGCTGCAAGGGCTTGCTGAGGTCATTCTTGAAATGCACGAAATGATTAATCCGGAGGGTGAGACTGTGCATTAAAAAAGCCCGGCGCGATGGCCGGGCTTTTTGTTGCGTTGTGGGTGTGGCTTATTTTACGCAAGGCGACAGTGCGACGGGGAATGTCTCACCAATCTCAAGCATACAGTCAATGGCCGCAATCTTAGCCTCCTCTAATGTTGCAAAGCTAGACTTTAACAGGCTCTCATGGACGCGGCCAACAAAGCTATAGCGTCCAGATGGCGTTTTCATAATTGTAGTAACCTTAAGCATTCGCTTTCCCTTTACAGATTGAGCGCTAATACAGCGCCGATGATAATCCCGGCGGCAATGCCAAGGCTAACTTGAGTTAAGATTGCCTTGACTTGTTGGCGGATTTGTTTTGTTTGGCGACGCGTCATTATGCTGCCTCCTCTTCGCGCTCTTCAAATATCTCCCACAAGCGTGCGCAAATGCGTGCGTTGATTTCGCCATATGCCATGATGCAGGCAATTTCGTCATATGACTTGCCATGTTCATTGCCATAGCATTCAGAGAAGAAATCTTCGCCTTGCTCAATGTTGCAGTTTTGGCAAATGGTATGGGCTTTGGCGTAGTATATGACATACTCGGAGCCGTCCGCGCTTTCATGCGCCCAATCAATAGCCTGCTCAATGTCGCTGGCATCGCGTGCAATCTCTTCGGCAATGTCGTTGCAATACTGTGTGAGGTCATAATCTTGCATTGTCTTTCTCCATGTTTGTGTTGTGTCATGCGGCTGCATGTGAAGGCCGCGCCGTGAAGCGCGGCTAACAGATGCGGTCAGTCAAACTCGGCTGCCATACAGCGCAGCTCTTCCTGATAGTCTTCCCAGCGCATATGCGCCCAATTGTGCTTGCCGTTTGCATCGAGCCATTTGGAGAGCCTATCAACCTGCTCTTCTGTAGCCAGCGCGAATTCAAACTCTTCGTTAAGGTAGTGGGATTTTACTTGCTCATATGTCATTTTGTTTGTCTCCATGTTTGTGTTGTGCAATCAGTATCAGATATTTTTTGCATATGCTCAATACAGATAATGAGCAAGTGACGTAACGTCACAAACTGACTTGCCTCCACGCAACACACCGCAACACCGCAGCGCAGAGGCGCGCCCGCGTAATTGAACAAGCGTTCAATTGCAATATCTAGAATGTGGCAGAAGTGTGGCACAAGTGCGGCGCAGGTTAGGCGCAATACAATGCGCGCAGCTTGAGGTATCTATGTACCACAATGCTTAACATGTTAAACAAGTGTTCGCTTATATTCAGGATGGTGAATGTCAAAAGCCCCCCCCGGTCAAGCATTTGCGGGGTAGTGTTATTATTATACAATCCACACACACGGGTGCCACCCCCCCGTACCCCCTTGCCAATCACATGCTACACAGCGTAAAATTATAAAAAATGGGAGTTTATCAAATGGCAGGCAAGGCGTTACAAAAGCGAATACTGTCCGATGTCACCAAGCAAGGCGGCGCAGAGTATTTGTTTGAATATTTTTCTTCTGGCGGCACAATGGCGCAACTTGCGGCGCACTATGAGTGCAGCCGGGGTTATGTCAGCACGGCACTGCACAAGGTTCCTGAGTATTCCGAGGTTATAAACAAGGCTCGGCAGGAGGCAGCTGACGCGCTGGTTGAGCAAGGCTTGGAGATGGTTGACGCGTTAGATGGCGGCAGCTCCACGCAGGAGATTGCTGCCACGCGTGAGAAGGTGCAGTGGCGTAAGTTTATGGCTGGCTCGTATAATCAGGAGCGTTACGGCAATCGGCCTCAGACCAATGTTACGATTAGCGTGAGCGACATGCACTTGGACGCGTTACGCAAGGTTAATGCTGACTTGGCGCAGATTGATGCTGAGGACCGCCAGCGTGAGGTGATGGCTATTGACGCGGATTACAAGGATGTCACCGATGAGTGAAGCTAACCCGTTAGAAGAGTTTGTGCTGCGTTACCGCGATGACCCTGCGCTGTTTGTGCAGGAGGTGCTGGGCGCTACTCCGCACGATTATCAGGCTGAGTTTCTGCGGGCTGTTGCAGACGGTGAGCGCAAGGTTAGCATCCGCAGTGGCCACGGCACGGGTAAGTCTACGTCGGCTAGTTGGATTATGCTGTGGTTTGTTTTGCTGCGTTTTCCGAATAAGGTTGTTGTCACGGCGCCGACCAGTGGCCAGCTGTTTGATGCCTTGTTTGCCGAGCTGAAGCGTTGGATTAACGAGCTGCCGCCGCAGTTAAAGGTTTTGCTTACGGTTAAGTCTGACCGGGTTGAGCTGAACGCGGCTCCAAGCGAGGCTTTCATTTCGGCTAGGACAAGCCGTGCGGAAACGCCGGAAGCGTTAGCTGGGGTTCACTCGGAGAATGTGCTGTTGGTTGTGGACGAGGCTTCTGGTGTGCCTGAGAAGGTGTTTGAGGCTGCTGCTGGCTCGATGTCTGGCCACGCTGCGACTACGATTTTGCTGAGCAACCCGACGCGTTCGTCTGGCACGTTTTACGAGAGCCAGACGCGGATGGCTGACAGCTGGTGGACACGGCGTTGGTCGTGCATAGATAGCCCGCTTGTGTCTGACGAGTTTGTTGACGAGATGCGTATGCGGTATGGCGAGGACAGCAATGCCTTTCGCATTCGTGTGCTTGGCGAGTTTCCTATGGCGGATGACGACACGATCATTCCGTTTCACTTGGTTGAGAGCGCGATACATCGTGACGTTGAGGTGACGCCTGACGTTAAGCCTATTTGGGGTTTAGACGTTGCGCGCTTTGGCTCGGACAAGACTGCTCTGTGCAAGCGGTATGGCAATGTTGTGACTGAGATTACCAGCTGGCAGGGTTTGGATTTGATGCAGACTGTCGGGCGCGTTATGGCCGAATACGAAGGCTTATCGCCTTCTATGCGGCCCAGCGAGATATTGGTTGACAGCATTGGCGTTGGCGGCGGTGTGGTTGATAGGCTGCGCGAGCTTGGTGCGCCGGTTAGGGGCATTAACGTGGGCGAGGCTCCTGCTATGGGCAAAACGCACATGAACTTGCGCAGCGAGCTTTGGTTTAAGGCAAAGGGTTGGCTTGAGGATCGGTCGTGCAAGCTGCCGAAGGACGACCAGCTTCTCGCGGAGCTGACTGCAATTAGATACAGCTTCACATCGTCAGGCAAAATGAAGGCTGAAAGTAAGGATGAGATGCGCAAGCGTGGGTTAAGGTCGCCTGACCTTGCGGATGCTTTATGTCTGACAATGGCCAGCGACGCTGCGACTGCGTTATCTGGCGCAATGTCAAGTTGGAAGCAATCCATTAAACGCAATTTAAAAGGCATTGCATGAAGCCAGTTCCGTTCCACAAGCTGTCGCCTAAGATGAAAAACATCCGCATGAACCAGTGGATTAAAACTTATATTGGCCGAGGTTTAAGTTTAGAGGATGCCCAGCACGCAGCAAGGTGGCGCGCTGGCCATTGGAAGCTAAATGCGCGTATGGAGAAGGTTCTAGCGGATATTGAGGATGTGTGATATGCAGCCTGCGTGGTATTATTAATTAAACTGTGCTAATGTGCAAAAAAAGCTAGAGGATAATGATATGAAACCATGTAAAGGTTGCCCCACCCCAGCAGCATGCAAACGTGCAGGCAAATGTCTTGCGAAAAAATACGGAAAATAAGTCATGGGCATTTTTGATTTTTTAGGCGACTTATCTTCAAAGCGCAGTAAAGAGCTTGGCCTTGGCGGCATACAGTCTTTGCTTGGCACGCGCCGCGCTGCACAAGCTGGCGCAATTGGCGATGAGATGATGGGAATTACAAACAAAGATAGTTTGCCCGGTTACTTTAATGAGCAGACGCGTGAGTATGTTCCTTGGTACGTTGATTTGTTTGACGGCGGTGGATTGAATGCTGCTGGCAGTGTAGCGGAGCAAGAGGCTGCGCAGTCTATGGCTGCTAGCGTTACGCCCGGTAGTAGCCCCGGCGGCGCTCCTACGCAATCTCCCGGTTTGCTTGCAAATAATCAATTTTCTGACATGGAGCGTAGGCAAAGGTCAAACCCACTTGAGCCATTTGGCGGGTTTGGTCCTGCAATACAAGATACGCCAGACACGTCATATTACACGCCACCTTCGTCTATGCAGATGCCAACTCCCGCTGGTCCGGGTATGCCAAGTTATACGCCTCCTTCATCTATGCAGATGCCTACCCCAGCTTCAGCTGCAAGGCCTTTTACCCCTGCGCCTGAAAGCACGCCTCGTTTAAGCGAAATGCAAACGCCTATGATGCAGCACCCTGAGTTTCCACAGTTTGTTGATATTATGAAAAGAGCAGGCAACGAGTCTGTATTCCAAAACCCAGAGCAAGCTTCGTTTGTGTTTAATAGCTACCTAAAGCAAATAGGTTATAAGTAATGGCAATAACAACTTACGCAGAGCTGCAATCTAACGTCACGGATTTTCTTAACCGTGATGATTTGGCGTCGGTTACGCCGACGTTTATATCGCTGGCCGAAGCTGACATGCAGCGTCAGGTGCGTCACTGGCGTCAGGAGAAGCGCAGCACTGCGGAGCTTGACACGCAGTACAGCGCAATCCCCGCTGACTTTCTTGAGGCTATTCGGTTTTACATTACGTCGGGCGAGACGCGTCCGCTTGAGTTAATAAGCCAGTTTCAGTTGCTTGACCGCAAATATAAGAGAGCGAACACCAGCGGTGAGCCAGCTTATTATGCAATTACTGCCGGTGAGATTGAAATATTCCCTGCGCCTGATGGCACTTACACTGCCGAACTATATTACAACGCGCGCATTGAGCCTTTGACTGACAGCAATACATCCAACTGGATGTTGGAATACTTCCCTGACGCATACTTGTATGGTTCACTCATACACTCCGCGCCATACTTGAAGGATGATGCGCGCTTGCA
>Ga0206131_10001304_pt1 | contig 32240 bp, 48 predicted proteins | sample Helgoland_Spring_FD_148636 | JGI IMG/M metagenome (GOLD analysis project Ga0206131, IMG submission 148636) | Pelagic subsurface seawater microbial communities from Kabeltonne, Helgoland, North Sea - Helgoland_Spring_Bloom_20160517_1 | ecosystem: Environmental > Aquatic > Marine > Epipelagic ...
GCTAGAGACAATGCTAAGTTTAAAGCGGTGGATACCGCCAGACCAGGTGAAGTGGACTTTCTTGGACAACGAGAAGCCGCTAAGAAGAAAAAAAGATCTGAGGCTATACAACGCTGGTATACAGACTATATAAAAAACCGGTCATTAAGTAAAAAATAAAGGAAGATCAAATAATGTCACATATTAAAGGATACTTGCAGTTTATATCCGAACAAAACAAGGGCGATGATATAGCCGCAGAAATTAAAAAAAAGAAAGATATAATCAAAGGGCTACGAAATACACCAAATTTAAGCAATCAAAAAACAATTGAAAAAATAGAACAGGAGATCCAGGATTTAAAAGCCGAGAAGTTCGTGCCCGGAAATGAAATCAAAATAGAACTCTTACCAATACATCCCGTTATATCTAGTGAACCTGCTGATCCAAAACTTGATCCAAAAAAACCTGATCCAAAAAAACCTGATCCAAAAAAACCTGATGCAAAAAACCCTGATCCAAAAAAACCTGATGCAAAAAACCCTGATCCAAAACCTGTTCAGATGTCTAGTGGACGAGGGAATGAGGCTTTACGCGCAAGGAATATAGCTAAAGCTAAAGCTCGCAAACAGAATCCAACTGTGAATACCAAACCAACGCTCAATAAAGCTGGTACAGATTCCGGTTCTGGCGTTGATGCATTAAAACAAAGAATGATCAAACGTTCAGAAGAAAGAGGAAAATAATCTAATGCCAAACAATTATGTAAATAAGTATGCAGATTTCATTAATGGACACCATAAAGGTGACTATTGGAAGCTGAGTTCGGTCGTCGACCGAGCGAAAGGCATTAAGTCGAAAGAGGTCACACCCCCAGAAGACATGGAGGGCGGACCTTATGGTAAAGTTAAACCTAAATTAACGAAGGCTGATATATCTCAAATGATGTCTGCGTTGCTTGACGATAACATGCATCATCCGGATGCACGTAAAACACCAACAGTTAAACGGAATAAATCTGATCTTAAATAAACTCACTAACAACAAACACATTTTTTTTTAATTTAAAGCGAAGGAAGAATCACTAATGTCAAACAATTATGTAAATAAGTATGCTGATTTTATTAGCCAAGAAAATCTAAAAGAGAGCAAAAAGACTATGTCGAAAGACGACATAAAAGCCACTCTAGAAGCTCTCGGGCATGTCCATGAAGCTGAGTTAGCAGCAGCTGAAGCTGAGCTAGAAGAAGCTTTTGCGGATATCCATGAAGCCATTTCCAATAGTCTTTTGGAAGACTATGATGTTTCTGATATCACGGAAGAAGAGTTCGACGATTATGTTCTCGATGTTATTGCCGAGATGGTGGAAAACTCTGATGAGTTATTGGAATCAGAAGACTTGCAAGAAAACGCTGGTCTTGCGGTTCTGAGATTTCTTGCTAAAGCTTTTAAAGCTCCAATCGCGGCTAATAAATTTAGAAAGGAAGTTAGTGATAAAATCGGCAAAATGGCTGCGGACAAGCTCAAATTGACACCAGCCGCTTTGGGTGTGGGTGTATCCATTGGTCGAGAGATTGATAAGCGAGAGATCGATAAGAAAATCAACAAGAAATCTAAAGGTCCACACACTGAAGAATACGGCGACGACGCCCCAAAGGCAAAACGTGGACGTCCTAGTAAAGACGAAGGCGATGTTGAACATCCATTCCAACAAGTACGTACTGCTCACACTAAGGGCAGAGTGCAAGGCGATCATATCAGAATCACGCATCCATCAACGAATGCGAATAAAATGATCCACAAGGACGATGTCAAGGCGTATTATAACAAGTATGTTAATTCTCAAAAGCCAGCCCAGAAAGAGCAATGTACTAGCGATTTCCTTGCTAAACATTTTGGTGCGGAGATGACACGTGCACAAATGTTGAAGCACTACTAAATAATGGAATGGGATGGAGTCGACTCCATCCCATTTTTATTCAAAGAAGAATTATAGGTGTAAAATGTTAAGTTACAGACAGTTTATGGAAGCCACATACAAAGGGAGGAAGGTGAAATTAAATAAGCCTTTCAGAACACCTGGCGGAACAAAAAAGTCAGCTGTTTATGTAGACCCTGATGGTGATGGTACAGCGCAGGTTGTACGATTCGGTGACCCAAACATGAAAATTAAAAAGAATATTCCAGCTCGGAAAAAGTCTTTCAGGGCTAGACATCATTGCGACACCAATCCTGGTCCCAAAACAAAGGCGCGATACTGGTCGTGCAAAGCTTGGTAAATAATGTCCACTAAATTAAATCTTGTTATAGATCAAGGCGTTACTTGGTCTAGTAATATTTCCATGACAGACTCTAATGGCGACATACTTGATTTGACAAGTTATGTTGCTAATTCACAAATCAGAAAGCACGCTGGATCTACTAATATTTCAGAAAATTTCACAACAGCGATCAACGTTTCATCAGGTGTTATCACATTAAGTCTCAGCGCTAACCAAACCAGCAATTTATCAGCTGGTAGATATGTGTATGATTTAGAAACAACTGATAGCTTGGGCTCGGTTGCAAGGGTGCAAGAAGGTATTGTTACAGTAACCCCAGGCGTGACAAGATAGGACTAAATACACCTGTGGATGATAAATATTAAGGCGAACCAATGAGTGTTAAACTAAATCTTGTTATAAACCAAGGCGAAACATATTCTTCTAACATAGTTTTGACGGATTCGAATGGTGACGTCTTAGATCTGTCAGGGTATAGCTCTAAGTCTCAAATCAGAAAGCACCATGGCGCTGGATCACTAACAGCTGAGTTCACAACAGCAATTAACGTCTCAGCAGGTGTTATCACATTAAGCTTAACAGCTAACCAGACTAGCGTCATGACACCTGGGAGGTATGTGTATGATGTTGAAGCTAATAATGCCGGTGTCATCACAAGGGTGCAAGAGGGTCTGGTAACTGTAAGCCCACAGGTCACTTCTAATCAAGCTGATCCTGGCGCCAACGCTATTGGTGTGTTAGTTTCAATTGATGCAGATGCAGCATATACTAACGCTGTTTCTTACGCGGATACATCTTCAGCGACTGCATACACTAACGCTGTTTCTTATGCTAATGGACTAATATTGGACTCGGTTGTTAACACTAGCATCACGTATGCAGGGGCTGCTAACTCAGTAAAAACTGCTTACGATACCGCCATATATGCCAACACAAGAGCCGCCAGTGCACAAACAGCGGCAGCCAGCGCATATACTAACGCTGTATCATATACAGATATTCAAATAGCGGGCGTGGTTTCTGGTATCAGTAGCATCTTGGTTGTTGATTCGGTTGGTAACACTAGCATATCGTATGCAGGGGCTGCTAACTCAGTAAAAACTGCTTACGATATGGCAATAACGGCGAACACAAACGCTGGCGCTGCTAACACGAGAGCCGCTAGTGCGCAAACTGCAGCTGCAGCCGCTTACACTAACGCTGTTTCTTATGCTGATGGATTGCTTGTTGATTCGGTTGTTAATACTAGCATCACACATGCAGCAGCTGCTAACTCCGCCAAGACCGCTTACGATATGGCAATAACGGCGAACACAAACGCTGGCGCTGCCAACACAAGAGCCGCTAGTGCACAAACTGCAGCTGCGGCTGCATACACTAACGCTGTTTCTTATACTGATGGGCTGAGACTGGACTCGGTTGTTAATACTAGCATTACCCATACAGCTGTTGCTAACTCCGTCAAGACCGCTTATGATATGGCAATAACGGCGAACACAAACGCTACTGCAGCCAACACGAGAGCCGCTAGTGCGCAAACTGCAGCTGCGGCTGCATACACTAACGCTGTTTCCTACACTGATGGATTACGTTTGGATTCGGTTGTTAACACTAGCGTTACTTATGTAGCAGCTGCTAACTCAGTAAAAACAGCATATGATACCGCCATATCTGCTAACACGAGAGCCGCTAGCGCGCAAACTGCAGCTGCAGCCGCTTACACTAACGCTGTTTCTTACACGGATACATCTTCAGCGACTGCATACACTAACTCTGTTTCTTACGCGGATACATCTTCAGCGACTGCATACACTAACGCTGTTTCTTATACTGATGGATTACGTTTAGATTCCGTTGTTAATACTAGCATTACTCGTATAGCTGTTGCTAACTCAGTCAAGACCGCTTATGATATGGCAATAACAGCGAATACAAACGCTGGTGCCGCTAACACAAGAGCTGCTAGCGCGCAAACAGCGGCGGCCAGCGCATATACTAACGCTGTTTCTTACGCAGATGGACTAATATTGGACTCGGTTGTTAATACTAGCATCACACATGCAGCAGCTGCTAACTCCGCCAAGACCGCTTATGATACCGCCATATCTGCTAACACAAGAGCTGCTAGCGCGCAAACAGCATCTGCCAGCGCATATACTAACGCTGTTTCCTACACTGATGGATTACGTTTAGATTCGGTTGTTAATACTAGTATTACTTATGTAGCAGCTGCTAATTCCGTTAAAACAGCATATGACACAGCGATTACCGCAAATACAAATGCTGCTGATGCTTACGCCAACGCTGTATCATATACAGACGCTGAGATAACTACTTTGTTAAATTCACCTCCCGCCGCTCTAGACACTCTAAATGAACTGGCTGCAGCCCTGGGTGATGATGCTAACTTCTCTACTACCATAACGAATTTGATAACAGATAAATCCGCAAATGCGTATTCAAACGCTGTTTCTTACGCAGATGGACTAATATTGGACTCGGTTGTTAACACTAGCGTTACTTATGTAGCAGCTGCTAACTCAGTAAAAACTGCTTACGATACCGCCATATCTGCTAACACAAGAGCTGCTAGCGCGCAAACAGCGGCGGCCAGCGCTTACACTAACGCTGTTTCTTATACTGATGGATTGATTGTTGATTCGGTTGTTAACACTAGCGTTACTTATGTAGCAGCTGCTAACTCCGCCAAGACCGCTTACGATACCGCCATAACCGCTAACACAAGAGCCGCTAGTGCACAAACAGCGGCTGCAGCCGCTTACACTAACGCTGTTTCCTACACTGATGGGCTGAGACTGGACTCGGTTGTTAATACTAGCATTACCCATACAGCTGTTGCTAACTCAGTAAAAACTGCTTACGATACCGCCATATCCGCTAACACAAGAGCCGCTAGCGCGCAAACAGCGGCAGCCAGCGCTTACACTAACGCTGTTTCTTATACTGATGGGCTGAGACTGGACTCGGTTGTTAATACTAGCATTACTCATATAGCAGTCGCTAACTCCGTCAAGACCGCTTACGATATGGCAATAACGGCGAACACAAACGCTGGCGCTGCCAACACCAGAGCCGCTAGTGCACAAACAGCAGCTACAGCCGCTTACACTAACAGTGTTTCTTACACGGATACATCTTCAGCGACTGCATACACTAACGCTGTTTCTTATGCTAATGGACTAATATTGGACTCGGTTGGTAACACTAGCATCACGTATGCAGGGGCTGCTAACTCAGTAAAAACTGCTTACGATACCGCCATATCTGCCAACACAAGAGCAGCCAGCGCGCAAACAGCAGCAGCCAGCGCATATACTAACGCTGTATCATATACAGACGCTGAGATAACTACTTTGTTAAATTCACCTCCCGCCGCTCTAGACACGCTTAATGAACTAGCCGCGGCGCTTGGCGATGATGCTAACTTCTCTACTACCATAACGAATTTGATTGCTACTAAACTGGCACTAGCCGGTGGTACTATGACTGGCAATATTGTTATGTCAGGCACCGAAACAGTAGATGGTAGAGATGTATCAATAGACGGTACTAAGTTAGATACAGTCGCCACAAATGCTGATGTTACGCCTTCTTGGGTTCCTTCATCTGACCCTAGTTACCTAACATCTTATACAGTAACTGAGTCGGATGTAACAACACACCAAGCTGCTCTGTCTATTACAGAGTCACAAATCTCAGACCTTGATACATACCTACAAGCGTCAAGCAATCTCAGTGATGTGGCAAATGCTGCTACCGCAAGAACTAATCTTGCATTAGGTACGACTGACGCGCCTACGTTCGATGGCCTTACTTCAACTAGCGACGTAACCATTTCGAATACCGATGGAGGGTCTGCCGCAGGTCCAGAGTTTTCTTTATATCGAAACAGCGCATCACCAGCTGATGGCGATTATCTTGGCCAAGTTCGCTTTGATGGTAAGCACAGCAGCGGCGGAGATCAGCTTTACGCTAAAATAACAGGTAAAACTTCTGATGTAACGGCGGGCACTGAAGACGGTCTATTGGAGTTTGCTGTAGTAAAAAACGGCACACAAACAATAGTAGGGCGACTAACTGGTGATGCTCTCAAGCTTATTAACTCCACTGGCCTGGATGTATCGGGCAGCGTGACCGCGACCGGCCTGGATGTATCGGGCACCACGACATTAGCAGGGGCAACGTTTTCTGGCGGGGTTGCGGTCATCAACCCGCCTGCTGGGTTAGACTTGGACGACACCCTAACAGGTAGTTCGAACACTTTGGAAATTCGACAAGATACAGCGCAAAAAGATGCGCTAATGGCTTTCCACGTTATTGGTGATTTTGCTACGTATTTTGGTCTCGATGGCGGTCTGAATGACTTTGTTATTGGGGGTTGGTCGCTCGGCGCTAACAAATATCGTGTATGGTCTGAATACAACGACGGTACGGGTTCTGGTCTTGATGCTGATTTACTTGATGGTGTACAAGGTTCAAGCTTTTTGCGCAGCGATGCAAATGACAGCTTCAGTGGTACATTGAGTGGTGCAGGAAACATTAACATAACAGGTAACATTCAAGCCAACATATTCACAGGTGACGGTAGTGGATTGACTGGTATTAGTGCCGATGATGCAAATACTCTAGATGGTATTGACAGTTCAGGCTTCTTACGCAGTACTGCAACAGCAAGCCAAAACATTTATATTAGAAACGCATCACCAACTATCTACTTGCGTGATACTAATAACAGTGTTAGTATGATACACCAAAACAGTGATATCTTCTACCTCTTACGTGGCGGCACTGACAGTACAACTTGGACTCAAACAAACAGTAGATGGCCTCTGCAAATTGTTACCAGCGGCAGCAACGATATGCAAACAGGTGGTGCTATCAACGCACGTACTGAAATCACAGCATATGGTTCAGACGAAAGACTGAAAGAAAACATTCGCACAATTGATGGAGCATTGGACAAAGTTAAATCACTAGACGGTGTATACTATGACTGGAAAGACATGGTAGAAGAAGTTGGATTCTTCCCAAGCCGTAGAAAAGATGAAGCAGGTGTCATTGCTCAACAAGTTGAAAAAGTTCTTCCACAAGCAGTTGCACTAGCACCGTTTGATGCAGACTTTGGTAGAGATGAAAATGGTAAGCCAACTGGCGAGTCAGGCGATTGGCAAAGTAGATCAGGCGAGAACTACTTAACTGTCAAGTACGAAAAGCTTGCGCCACTGTTCATCGAAGCTATCAAAGAGCAAGATGCTAAGATCGAAGCACAAGCAGCAGAGATTGCAGAACTCAAAGCAATGGTCCAAAAATTACTGGATAAATAAGAATATTATTCTTATAAATACTATCTAATTGGATAATTCGATATACACAAGGAGTATACAAACATGGCTCAATGGGGCAAAAACGACGCGGCGTCAAATTCAACGATTTTCGCTGCTGGTGGCTTGAAGGTCACAGCAAATGTTGCTAACCGCACTGCATTATTTGGTAATACAACAGCTGATGCTTTCATCACAGGCCAGACAATCGGCCAGTTTGGTGTGAGTGATGACGAAGTGTCCGCGAAACAAGGCGCAGTCACACACTCAGGTTGGGTGTTGGAAACAAAAGGTTCAGGCGGTCGCTCTGGACGTATTATGCGTGAGACTCTAGTTGCTGGTGGTATTACTGGTGATGCTGAAGACACATCTTTCGCTGATTATCTCCTACGAATCACTACACAACCAAGTGCTACTTCGGCTAATACAACAGCTGCCGAAAATGCAACGTTCACTGTTGTATCTGATTCTGTACCATCTGGTGCTAGCTTAACATACGCTTGGACATACGCAAACGGCGACGCTATCCAGACTGGTGGTAACGTTGGTGTGACTACTACCGCATCACTTGTCGTTAACTCAGCCGTCGAGACAGCTAATATCGATGTTAAGGTGACTGTGTCTACTACTGGTGCTGCTAATATTGTATCGTCTAACGCCACTCTTACAATCACAACATAATTGATATAAATTAAAAAATGGCAAATAATTCACTTAAAGTCTCAGAACTGGCGACAGCGGCTAATGTCGCCAGTACTGATCGTGTTATGGTTCTGAGAGATCCAGCTGGTAGCGCTAGTGTTCGCACTGTTACTATGTCGAATTTCTCAGCCAATATCGTGGTTTCATCTAGCGCGCCTGCTAATTCTTCAGCAAATGGTATAGCTGGTAGTATTGCATATGATAGTAGCTATATCTACATCTGCACTGCTACGAACACTTGGAAAAGAACTGCTATCGCTAGCTGGTAAAGAATTAATTATAAAATGAAAAATATTGTTTTGAATGACGAGAATTTCTTGTTATATTGCGCGCATCATTACGACAACAGTAAATATACTTCTACTGAGGAATTTAACCATGACCTCAGTAGAATCAAATATATAAAGAAATTGATCACGCGATACATCGTCAATGACGAGCTGAAAGAAAGATTGATACTGAATCATATTATTATTTTAAATAATTGTTTCGGTCCGGAAGTTCTTTGTAAGTTGTTGTGGTTGAAACTAGAAAAACAGATTGAATATGTGAAACCATTTTTGGTATTGCTGGGTGTATTGCCTAGATACATATACCATGTTGGCGATAAAGACTATATAGATACAGACTTAATACTAATGGACCAACATATAGTCGAAAGGCTCAGAGAACTATGAATGAAGAGATCGCCGCAAATGTCACTGGAGCAGCTGTTGTTGGTACAGGCGACAATAGCCAGGGTGTGACCTGGAAGCCACGCAATTCAAACGGTCGAAATATGATCGGTGGTGGTGTCAATACACGCGCTGGCATAATGAAGCCTAACGAGAAGAAGAAGAAGCTTTCCGATATTGTTAAGACAAACACACTGAAAAGCCTTACTCCTCTAGCTAAAATGAAGCCCGCATTTAAGACATTAAAAAAGACTCTCTGATGTGTCTGGTTCTGAGCATCATGACAGAAGACTCGAGAGGGCGCTGGAGAAACTAACGGACGTATCGGCCGATCTTAATACGTTGTTAGCTGTCCACGAACAAAGAATTAACCAACAAGAGAAAGGTCTGGTCTCTATGCACGATTCTATAGAATTGAGACGCGCAGAATTACAAGAAGCGTTGGATAAGGTCTACAAAACCATGCATGATGAAGATATGCAGGTTGTGGCGAAATTAGATGTAATGAGACTTGAACATATCTCACAATACGAAAGACTGACAGAAAAACTCAATACCATGCAGAGATATTTCTGGATGTATATTGGCGGCTTCACAGCGGTTATATTCTTCATCTCAAACAGCTCACAAATACTTTCACTTTTCGCAAATTAACGCTTGCCTTTTAAGTGCAACAACGGTATAATAGGTTGTCGCTTTTGAAAAGGTATATTAATGCATTGGTTAGAACATAAGTATATTAACCTTCTATCGTCTAAACTCGATAAGTTTAAACGTAAGACGTCTACTCTGTACAACTTCAGATGCCCTATTTGTAACGACTCTGATACCAACAAGCAGAAAGCCAGAGGTTACATATACGAAAAGAAAGGTAAGATGTCGTTCCACTGTCATAATTGTGGTGCATCTGCTTCTATTAATAACTTTATCAGACAAGTTGACAACACTCTCTATAACGAAATGAGAATGGAAAGCCTAGCTGAAAAAGCATCTACAGATACTAAAAAAACTGAACTTGATGAATTTGTGTCTAAGATGAAGAAGCCTGTTTTCTTAAAGACTGGTCCATTAAAAAGACTGAAGAAAATCAGTCAGTTAAACCACAACCACCCATTAAAACAATACGTTGCTGGTAGGAAGATTCCCAATCAATATCACGCAAAGATGTTTTTGTGTCCAAAGTTCTTACATTTCGTTAATGAGCTCATCCCAGATAAATTCGAACCTAAAGCTTTGAAGTACGACCAGCCCAGATTGTTGATACCTTTCTTTAATCAAGAAAAGAATATGCACGCATTACAGGGTAGAGCTTTAGACAAGAATAAGAACACCACTAAGTATATTACCATTGTACTTGATGAGAACACCCCAAAAATATATGGTCTTGATACCGTTGACCCTTCAGAGAAGGTATACTGTGTTGAAGGACCAATCGATTCGATGTTCATACCAAATTGCGTAGCTTCGGCTGGTGGTGATGTTAGTGCAGTTGGTGAAGAGTTTAGAGATAGTGATCTTGTTATTATATATGATAATGAACCAAGATCGCACGAGACAGTTAATAAAATCCAGAAAGCGATAGACAAAGGATTGAGCGTTTGTATTTTTCCAGATAACGTAGTACATAAAGATATAAACGATATGGTGATGTGTGGTAATTCACCAGAAGCCATTAAAAAACTAATAGACGAAAACACATTCAAATCATTAACAGCGAAATTGAGACTTTCGAATTGGAGAAAAGTATGAGCAGCAAAGTTAGAATTATTGGTAAAACTGAAGTGGTGTGTGATGATCTGGCCGGATCATCGATGGATTCACAATCACTGATTGCATATTGTGCACGCATCAGTAATCCATCTGGTCAAACACGTACGGATTCGGAAAAGCTGATCGAGTATTTGATTAAAAATTCCCACTTTTCGCCTTTTGAAATGGTTTCTGTCCTGATGGAAATTGAGACAACTCGCGATATAGCTAGACAGATTTTGCGCCACCGTTCTTTTTCTTTCCAAGAATATAGCCAACGGTACGCTGATCCAACTAAAGATCTAGATTTTGTAACGCGCGAAGCTCGTCTCCAAGACACTAAGAACAGACAAAATAGTATTGAGATAGAAAATGATTCAGAATTGCATAGAGATTGGAGAAACGCTCAGGATGGTTTGATTGACGATAGTAAAGAAGTGTACTTGTGGGCTATTAGAAATGGCATAGCTAAAGAGCAAGCTCGTGCTGTTCTGCCAGAAGGTTTGACTGTTAGTCGTATGAATATGAATGGAACATTACGCTCATGGATTCATTATTGCGCATTACGCTGTGGGCCAGAAACTCAGAAAGAACACAGAGAAATTGCCACACAATGCTGGGAGCAGATTTGTAAGCACTATCCTATCGTCGCCAACGCATTAGATCATGTGGAATTATAGTAATGGACGAATATGCATTAGATAAAAAACAAATTATCGATAATTTGTATCCATTAGCTCTGGATGCATTTGATGAACACATGAATATAAACAGAACCATAACATATCTTAAAATTTGTGCTGAAAATGGTTATGCACCGGCGCTTGGTAAGTTAGGTTTCCTATATAGCGAACGGATAAAAGATATTAAACAAGCAGAATATTGGTATAATAAAGCGCATGAAGTAGGCGATCAGAATGCAGAACATTACATGCGTTCTATGAAGGAAGGGACGTAAACTAGAATGACAAAAAAGAATATTGTATGTGTTACAAAGAGAAATGGAGCCAAAGAGGCTCTCGATCTCAATAAGTTCCATAAAGTCGTAGGATGGGCTTGCGAAGGTATTAGTGGCGTTTCTGCTTCAGAGATAGAATTAAAATCTCAAATTCAATTTTATGATAACATCAAGACTGTTGATATCCAAGAAACACTTATTAAGGCGTCTGCAGACCTTATCAGCGAAGAATCCCCAGGGTATCAATACGTAGCATCTAGATTGATCAATTATAATCTACGAAAACAAGTATATGGTAAAACTAAAGATTGGATGTTTGATATTCCACACCTGAATGATCATATCAATACTACTGTAGATTTGGGCTATTACGACTCAGATATTACTGGCGTGTATAGCGACGAAGAGCTAGACAAGATCAACAATATGATAGATCACGAGAGGGATTATAATATTGCTTATGTCGGTATGGAACAGTTCCGTGGTAAATATCTTATTAAAAACCGAGTGTCAGGCGAGGTGTTTGAAACACCGCAGATGTGTTTTATCATGATTGCTCTAACTTTATTCCGCGAATACGATAAGAGGTATGATAGCGAATATAGGCTTGGGATGATCAAATCTTTTTATGATTGCATTTCTAACTTTGAAATCTCTCTCCCGACTCCAATCATGGCTGGTCTACGTTCCCCTCAGAAACAATTCTCTTCGTGTGTTTTGGTGGAAACTGATGATTCGTTGGATTCCATCAGCGCTACATCATCGGCGATCGTTAAATACGTTTCTCAGAAAGCAGGTATTGGTATTGGCGCTGGTAGAATCAGGGCTATTGGTTCTAAGATTCGAAACGGAGACACCACGCATACCGGGACAATTCCGTTCTTTAAACACTTCCAGAGTGCAGTCAAAAGTTGTAGTCAAGGCGGAGTTCGCGGGGGAGCTGCAACGTTATATTATCCCATCTGGCACTACGAGGTGGAGGATCTATTAGTACTCAAGAATAATAAAGGCACTGAGGATAACCGTATTCGACATATGGATTACGGCGTGCAGTTCAACCGTTTAATGTACCAGCGTGTTATAGAAAATAAAGATATAACACTGTTCAGTCCTAATGATGTTCCTGACTTGTACGATGCTTTCTTTATCGATAATGATAAGTTTGAAACCTTGTATGAGAAATATGAGAAATCTACTAAAATTAGAAAGAAAACAGTTCCAGCGATAGAGTTGTTTTCTTCCTTTGTACAAGAAAGAAAGGACACTGGTCGCATCTATTTGATGAATGTGGATCACGCAAATGATCATGGATCTTTTATCAAAGACAAAGCGCCTATCAGGATGAGCAATCTCTGTTGCGAAATCACACTCCCAACAAAGCCACTGAACAATATCAATGATCCAGCTGGTGAGATTTCACTATGTACTCTTGCCGCGGTCAACTGGGGTAAAATCAAATCACCCGAAGACTTCAAGAAACCATGTGAAGTTATTGTCCGTGCATTAGATGAATTGCTGACATATCAAGATTACCCAGTACTAGCTGCAGAGATATCAACGATGAACCGCAGACCACTTGGTGTTGGTATCGTTAATATGGCGTATTGGATTGCTAAGAATAATCTATCTTACCAGAATATTGATAAAGATGGCCTCCAAATGATCCACGAATACACAGAAGCATGGTCTTACTATCTGATTAAAGCGTCTATTGATTTAGCAAGAGAAAGAGGCGCGTGTCTAAAGACTGATGAAACCAAATATTCACAAGGTATCATGCCTATCGACACTTATAAGAAAGATGTCGACGAGCTAGTTGACCCTGTGTACCATTATAACTGGGAATCACTTAGAGAACAAGCAAAAGAATACGGTATTCGAAATTCAACTTTGATGGCATTAATGCCGTCAGAAACATCAGCGCAGGTCTCGAACTCCACTAACGGGATTGAGCCTCCAAGAGCTCTAGTCTCTATCAAACAATCAAAGGATGGTGTGCTGAGGCAGGTTGTTCCAGAAATTCGGAAGTTGAAAAACAAATATGATTTGTTGTGGGACCAGAAATCACCAATAGGTTATTTGAAGATTTGTGCTGTTCTGCAGAAATTTATCGACCAAGGAATTTCAATCAACACATCATATAACCCACAACATTATACCGACGAGAAGATTCCGTTGAGTGAGATGATTCAACACCTATTAGTCTGTTACAAATATGGAACGAAACAGCTGTATTATTTTAACACATATGACGGTGCTGGTGAGATCGATGTTTACAACTCAGAGCCTGAATTGGCTGTGGGTGAAATTGACGAGGAAGATTGCGATTCCTGTCACATCTAAGATTTGTTAAAACTCGACGCGATATTGAATTGTATTTGTATAGGTTAATATAAATACGAGATAGCATAAATACAATTATACAACACCCGTATAGGAAACCTCAATAATGGCATATCACAATAAAAAATTTAGTGAAGATAACTTCGTTCAAACTGGTTTTGGTATTGGACCACACGACTATGTGGCATATACTTATGGCACAGGTGGCGGAACTTCAGCTACTAATCTTACTGATGTACGTTATTATCGTGGTGGGCAACAAGCATCGGGCACTCTAATCGCGCATATCACTTACACATACGACGCAAGCGACAACATGCTAACTGCTGAACGCGTTTCGTAATGTCTAGGTATACAATCAATCCCAGACCAGGAAGAGAAGCTCAATTAGACAAGAGAAGGGCGGCGGGGACTTTATGGCCTGCAATACAAATTTGACTCTTTCCGTCCTGCAATGCTAGGATCTGGGCAACAGCTAAGAGGTGGGAACGGCTACCCCACGCACCGGAAACGGTAAGTAAGCCCGCAAGGGTCCAAGAGATGAGTGTTAGCAAGCTCCTTAGTTAATAAAGCTTGACTTTATATTGAAACTACGTTATACTACGTTATAATTAATTTACCTAACTAAGGATGTCTCGCGTGAAAGTATTTGATACTAATACCAAGAAAAACCATATGGATTGTAAGCTCTTTTTGGACGAATCACCTACTATTGCAAGATACGATATGCAGAAATACCCATTTCTGGATAAGCTCACCGAAAAGCAGCTGGGTTTCTTCTGGACTCCACAAGAAGTGGATATCTATAAGGATAGCAAAGACTTCAAACAACTCAGCTCGCATGAGCAACATATTTTTACATCAAACCTCAAAAGGCAAATATTACTAGATTCAGTGCAGGGTCGTGCACCCACTGCTGCTTTTGGTAGTATTTGCTCCCTTCCGGAATTAGAAAACTGGATCATCACCTGGGCTTTCAGTGAGACAATCCACTCTCGATCATACACTCATATCATTCGAAACATTTACTCGAATCCATCTGAAGTGTTTGATACTATCATGGACACGGATGAAATTGTTGATTGTGCTGATCAAATTAGCGAGTACTACGATAAACTTATCCACTTCAATAATGCTGTGGATATGGGTACGCCCGTATCTTCATACGAACATAAGAAAGCTATCTGGCTGACTCTCATGTCGGTGAATATTTTGGAAGGCGTTCGCTTTTATGTCAGCTTTGCTTGTTCGTGGGCTTTCGCTGAACTGAAGAGAATGGAAGGTAATGCAAAGATCATTAAGTTGATTGCTCGTGACGAAAATCTCCACCTAGCCGGCACTCAGCAATTGTTAAAGGTGCTGCCGAAAGACGATCCTGATTTCGCTAAGATACGCGAAGACACCCTTGATGAATGCATCCAGATGTTTGTTGACGCTGTCGATCAAGAAAAGTCATGGGCTGATTATTTGTTTGCTGATGGTAGCATGATTGGTCTCAACTCAGAACTTTTATGTGACTACATCGAGTGGATTGCGAATAAACGCATGACAGCTGTTGGCGTCGAATCCCCATACAAAGGCGGATCAAATCCTCTACCGTGGACTGCTAAATGGATCAGTGGAGGGGATGTTCAAGTGGCGCCACAAGAAACGGAAATAACGAGCTATATTGGTGGTGGAGTTAATAAGGACGTGGGTGAAGATACATTCAAGGGGTTCTCGCTTTAATGACCTCGAAGCCATATATAAATATTCTGAAATGGGATATTTTATTATGTGGCTCTATGAGAATAAAGAATTCGATGGCGAAGATCTCTCTGATTTTGCAGGTTTTGTGTATATTATTACCAATTCTGAAACCAATAAGAAATATATTGGTAAAAAACTATTCAAAAACACAAGACATGTTCGGCTGAAAAGCAAAAAGCGCAGAGAGAAAAGAGTTACTGAATCCGATTGGAAAGATTATTTCGGGTCCAATAAAGTTTTGATTGAGGATGTGGCTTCCATGGGCGCAGATAAATTCCAAAGAGAAATATTGAGATTATGTGCAACCAAAGGCGAGTGTAATTATTGGGAAGCGCATTACCAGTTCAAACATGAGGTGTTGTTGCATCCGGAAGATTGGTACAATGAACATATCTGGGTCAGAGTCCACCGCACTCATGTTAATAAAATAATAAAATAAAACTTGACTTTAATGCATTATTACCGTATACTACTTGTATAATTTACTAAAAAAGGAAACGTAATGAATACTCTAGCTATAACTGACTTGGTTAATATTGTTTCTGGGTCCAATCTATTCGAACTTGGTATTATTGCACTACCCGCCTCAATTATTGTCATCGCCGCAATCCTTGCTATCATTAAAGTTGCCATGAAGCCTATGGCTCTCCTTGCGTTAGCTGGACTTCTTGGTTGGGGACTTTTGACCACTGGATGGTTTAGTTTTTAGGGGTGATTAGTCATATGTCGCAGAAAAAAAGAACATGGTACACCGAGAGAGAATGGTTCCGTGATGTGGGTTGGGGAGTTGTTCCAGAAGAATATCAAAAGAACTACACTGAACCTGATCAGTCTGAACCTGAACAACTAGAACCTGAACAACTAGAACTGTTTGATGAACATAGAAAGAAAATAGATGCCAAGAACGGCGGATGCACGCCTAGCTCTATCCGAAAAAGCTAGACGTAAACGTAGCGAGACCAAAGCTTTGTTGGCTCGACTGAGCACTAACAAAATCAACAAACTAAGGAAAATTGAAAACAAACTAAAGAAATCAACCATTAATAATATTATATAGGATTTGATTATAATATGGATTTACCTAAAAAAGATATGCTGAGCATAGAAGAACACAACTACTTCATGTTCAATAAAAAGTTTGACGCCGCTTCGTGCGGTGAAGCCATGAAGTTTATTCTTGAACGGAATTTAATGGCGGAAAATAAGCCTAAAGAAATGAAGATGTTGATCAATTCTCCAGGCGGCGAAGTCAACTCTTGTTTCGCTTTGGTTGACACTATGAAAGGTTCGCCAATCCCAGTACACACCTATGGGTTGGGATTGATTGCTTCTTGTGGTCTGTTGGCTTTTATTGCTGGCGAGAAGGGCAAACGTTACATTACCAGAAACACCAGTATCCTCTCGCATCAGTTTAGTTGGGGTAGCAGTGGTAAAGAACACGAGCTATTCGCTAAAGTTAAAGAGTTCGAGTATTCACAAGTACGTATGATTGACCACTACAAGAAGTGCACAGGGTTGTCTGAGAAAGAAATCCGTAAGTATCTACTACCACCTGAAGATGTTTGGCTGACTGCTAAAGAAGCTGTGAAATATGGTATTGCTGACGAAGTAGTGGAGTTTTATTGATGTCTATGATTCGGTTTAGTACGGAAGAAGTATTTGATACAGATTCGCAAGAGTATCAAATACTTTATAATGCAGCGAAGGAAGTAGGCTCTACACCTGGCGCTGTTGTTGAGATTGGCACTCGCCGCGGCGGTTCTGCTAAAATCATTATGGATGCATTAGTTGAGACTAATAGCGCCCAAGACCGCCCAATGTTTTGTATCGATCCATATGGCAACATTGATCTAGAAATCACCAATATCAACGCTTCAATCCATTATCCAGGGAAATATGAAGTTGAAGGTGATGCTATGTCGAAAGACGACAGCTTCGCCACTAAGTTTGATTATACTAATAGTATGCGGAATCGGATTATCCCGTCTTTGTATTATTATGCATTCCAAGCTGGCTTCAATTTTACTTTCTTCTGTTTGGAGGACACTGAGTTCTTTAAACGTTATGCCGATGGTGTTCCAATCTACGATGAAGAGAAAAAACTTGTGGATCAATACGCCTTTGTCTTCTATGATGGTCCTCATACAAACGAAGCCGTCGATGAAGAGATGGCGTTCTTCGTCCCGCGATCGCCTTTGGGTGCTGTGGCTGTTTTTGACGATATTTGGATGATGGAACACGATAAAATTGTAGAAGATAAGTGGTTTTTTAATCAGAAAGATACTGGCCAGAAATGGGAGATTCTAGAGAAAGGCGACATCAAAGCGTCTTATATTCGGGTTTCATAGTATTGAAATTAAAACCAATAAATAAATTATTGGCTCTGGCTGCTTATCTGATCAGAGCCATTACTAGGAAAAATAAATGAGGGTTAATAATAAAATGAATGTCGTCATATATTCGAAACCAAAATGCGGTTTTTGTAATAATACAAAAGCCTTATTGAATTCCAAAGGTATCGGGTTCACAGAGATGGTTTTGGGGCAAGATTTTACAAGGGATTTCCTGATGGAAACTTTCCCAACAGCTAAGAGTTATCCGGTTATTGTCATCGATGGTTTCAATATCGGTGGTTTCAAAGAACTGCAAACTCAATTAAATGAACAAGTAGAAGACAACCGTAAACTACTAAACGAGTAAGAAAGTATAAATTATGTATAGCCGTGATGAAGTTATTAAAGACCTACGCGCTGGTGTATTAGAAATCCGTTTCACTAAAGCGGATGGAACCACGCGTATTATGAAGTGTTCTCTGTCAGAGAAATTCCTACCACCTTCGTTCCAGAACCTAGACGAACAGGAACAAGAGAAAACCTTCCATAAAACTAACCCAGAAGTGGTTGCATGTTGGGATGTAGAAAATGTTGGTTGGCGCTCATTCCGTATGGACAGCATTCAATATATTCAATTCTTGGATGCATACTAATGACAGGCGTTATCGGATACACATTCGGATCGTTTGATTTGATGCATGCGGGCCACAGCGTTTTCTTCAGAGATTGTAGGAAGCACTGCGACCTTTTGTTTGTTGGACTACATACTGATCCCAGCACCGACCGTTCTAGTAAAAATAAACCCGTCCAGACTGTATACGAGCGGTACGTGCAGCTTATTAATTGCCAATGGGTTGATCATGTTATTCCATATGAAACAGAAGCTGATTTGATCAATCTTATTCAGACCGCTAACCAGATTGATGTTCGTTTCTTAGGTTCGGATTATCTTTTAAGCAGTTTCACAGGCAAAGACTTGTGTGTTGCGAAAAATATCGATATTAAATATATCGATAGGCATCATTCATTTAGTTCGTCCGAATTAAGAAACAGAGTAGGAAACCATTATGTCGAATCGTGGACCGAGTAGTGAATAGGGCGGTATTTTTTGATCGTGATGGGGTTATTAATCCTCTGATCGAGAGACCGAACGGATCTCTAACATCGCCATGGAATATAAATGAGATGGAGATATATTCTAGCGTCCCATATAACATGTCGCGATTGAAGGACTTCGGATTCCTGGTTTTTATTGTAACAAACCAACCAGGAATTGCTGATGGTGATATGACTAGCAACGAGCTTCGGGTTATCAACGAAAATCTTATGGATAAATTAGAGATCGATAGTATTCTCTGTGCGTTAAGGAAACATGCTTCCAGCTACAAACCTAGTAATGGAATGTTGGAATCGACCATAGAGAAATACAACATCGACCGTAATGAAAGCTGGATGATTGGTGATAGATGGAAAGACATAAAACCAGCGAATGATAGCAGAATCAAAAGTATATTATTGCATAGCAGCGCTACGACTGATTGTAGTGGACTTGCTGTTCCAGATTACGAGTCGTACAATATCAGCGATGCTTGTGAAATTATTATCGGCGAGATGTTAACAAATAGCTTGACTTAAATAAAATATTATCGTATAATATGTTTATAATATAATTGAGGAGAAATATAATGCAAGGCTTCGAAGAGAATGATATCTCTAAGAACTCTAATGGTGGAACTGAAATCACCAAACGCGCTTTAACAGAATACGTACCAGCTGAGTTGGTGGAACACTTCCAGATTATTCCTAGTCGTGTTCGTGATATTAATCCAGAGAAGATTCGGGTCTACTGGCAGCACGATCTAGCTGGTGATCCAGAAGTAAACCACCTAGCTGGTTCAGAAAGCCGAGATCGTTTTCATCAGTTTGTGTTCAGTTCGAACTGGCAGCTCAATGACTTTGTTACTAAGTTACAGTTCCCGAGAAACAAAAAGGTTAGTGTTATTGAGACACCAATCAAGCCTATCGAGGTCAAACAGAAAGACTTTAATGATAAGATCCGATTAATTTATTTCTCCACACCGCACCGCGGGCTTGATGTTCTGGTTCCTGTGTTTGAGCATTTGGCTAAGACGTATAGCAACATCCACTTGGATGTTTTCTCTAGTTTCAAGATTTATGGGTGGGAAGATTCTGATCAGCAGTACGAACCTTTGTTCGAGAAAGTCAGACAACACCCACAAATGACATATCATGGTAGTGTCGATCAGGCCACTCTGCGTAATGCATTAGCTGATGCCCATATCCTTGCTTACCCTAATATCTGGGAAGAAACGAGCTGTCGTGTTCTCATCGAATCAATGTCAGCTGGTTTGGTGTGTGTTCACCCTAACCTAGCTGCATTACCGGACACTAGCGGTGGACTGACTTCGATGTACCAGTTTGATGAATCACCAAACGAGCATGCAGCTGTATTCCATAGAAATCTAGATCATGCTATTCAGGTTGTTGCTAATGAACCTATCCAGAATTATCTCAAATTTGTTAAGGCTTATGCGGATTCAAGGTTTAATATCGATAAGATTTCGTCTCAATGGGAGAGTCTTTTGACTGCATTGAAGGAAGAGTATCCCACTGTCGAATCAAGGGTTCTTGCTAAACAGATGTTTACGTATTCGACATGATTGTAGTAAAAGCTCCGCTCAGGGTAAGTTTTTTTGGGGGAGGTTCCGACCTCCCTCAGTACTACAACAAAAAACCAGGGATGTGTCTTTCTACTTCCATCAATAAATATATCTACTTGGCTGTCAATAAATGCGTGGCTAATCATATCAGAGTTGTGTATTCAGAGTTCGAATATACTGATAGTATTAATAATATCCGTCACGATCGAGTAAGAGAAACACTAAAACATTTCTCATTGACCAATAATATCGAGATCAGTAGTTTCTCGGACGTGCCGACCAAAGGTACTGGTTTGGGTTCGAGTTCGACCTTTACTGTTGCAATGGCCCAAGCGGCGAGCTACCTATCAGCACCACTTAAAAATAAAATCACCAGAGCCGATTTGGCTGAACTTGCTTGTGATATCGAGATCAATAAGTGCAGGGAACCAATTGGCAAGCAAGATCAATACGCGGCGACTTATGGTGGACTCAATCAGTATCACTTCCATTCCCAAGGCGAGGTGTTCGTCCAACCAGTCTCGCATAATAACCACGCTTATGGTCTACAAAACAACTTGATGTGTTTTGCTACTGGTAATACTAGATACGCTTCTATGATTTTACATAAACAGACTGAAGATCTGAATTCAGACAAAAACGATGTAATCGGTAAAACAGCTCAGATGGTTGATATGGCATTTCAGGGATCAAAATATTTGTCCTGTGGTAAACTAGATGATTTTGGACAGCTTCTTCATGAAGCTTGGATGGTCAAGAAAACAATCAATTCCGGTATCTCTAATGATAATATTGATTGTATGTACGAAACAGCATTGAAGGCTGGAGCGCTCGGTGGGAAGTTGTTGGGCGCTGGTGGTGGTGGATATCTATTATTGTATGTTCCTACTAAATATCAGAGAAACGTAACAGACGCTATGACGGATTTCAATAAATTCCCCTTTGCCTTTGAGACTAAAGGTTCGACTTTGAAAGTGATATGATGAGAGAATTAAAAGAATATATTCCTGAGTATAAAAAGATGATTGACGAAGCTTACGCTAGTATGGATATTCCTGAGATGGAGAAAGCTTTGTATATCCTGAATAAAGCTATGACCGACGGGAGAAACATATTCACATGCGGTAATGGTGGCTCGGCTGCTATAGCCGAACACATAACATGTGATTTTAATAAAGGTGTTGCATCAGACACAGAAATTAGACCCATGTTTGTACCGTTGGCATCGAATATCTCACTGCTAACTGCAATTGCTAACGATCACAACTGGTATGAAGTGTACTCGAAACAGATTGAAAATACAAGATCGATCGGTAACGTATTATTTGCGATTTCCTCAAGCGGTGATTCACTTAATATTGTGAATGCATGCAAAGCGGCGAAAGATAAAGGATGGGGAGTGATTTCATTTGTCGGCTTTACTGGTGGTGCAGTGAAAGATCTTTCGGATGCATGCATACATATAAAATCCAACAACTATGGCGTCGTTGAAGATTGCCATCATATGCTGATGCATATATTGGCGCAACACTTGCGCATCGCACATCAATCGTCTGACTATGGGATGAAATTATAACTATAAATAAACTGTAATAAATGCTTGACTTTTTATCAAAACAACGTTATACTACAGTATAACTTGATAAGGAATATGTGAAATGGATGATGATGATAAGAAAAATGTTCTTTCTTTTCCAGGAAAGAAAATAGGATATGCCACTTTCTCGGAAAGCGATAAAGAGGCTATTTCCCTCGCGGCTGAACCCGCCAATGCGATCACAGTAATGGCTGACGACATTAATGATAAAATAGTATCATTAAAGATGTTCCATGTACAAGAGACATTAGCCCACACATTGACACAAATATTCCAAAACCTAGATATCGCAGGCTTTGCGCTGCCTGACGACGAAGATATTATGGAAGGGGTTCTTCCTGATAGTTTATTGAAAGAAAGCGCAATGATCACTGAATGTTTGCGGTCTTTGATGTACCGTCATCACGGTATTAAACATCCTTTCCAGAAACTATCTGACGAAATATTTGTGGTTGAAGATAACAGTCACGAGCAACCAGTCCTATCAATCGTAGATGAATTAAATATAAAATTAGAAAAAGAGAAAAAGAAAGATTAATATAATGATTATCGTGGATCTTAACCAGGTAATGCTATCTAACCTTCTATCGCAACTTGGTAGCCATACTAATGCAAAAATTGAAGAGAATATGGTCAGACATATGATCATCAATACTTTACGGTCATATAAAGTGAAGTTTGGTGCTGAATATGGTGAAATGGTCATAGCATGTGATAATAGGAACTACTGGAGAAAACAGATATTTCCTTATTACAAAGCCAACCGCAAGAAGAGCCAAGCTAAATCCGAACTAGATTGGAGCGAGATCTTCGGTTGTATGGATAAAATCAGATCAGAACTTAAAGAGTTTTTCCCCTATAGAATCATTGACATTGAATCAGCTGAGGCTGATGATATCATTGGTACGCTGTGTACAGAGTTTGGTCAAACTATTGGTGGTGATCCAATCCTCATACTTTCAGGCGATAAAGACTTCATCCAACTACACGTGTATGGTAATGTTAAGCAGTACGACCCAACACGTAAACGCTGGATCAAACATAACGATCCTGAAACATATCTCATTGAACATATTATGAAAGGCGATAGTAGCGACGGAGTACCTAACATTCTTTCGTCTGATAATTGCTTCGTTGTCGGCGAAAGACAAAGACCATTGACTGCGAAACGTATAGAGAAATTTAAAAAGATCACTGATGATGAGTGGCCAGAGTACCCGGAAACAAATATTTCTAGAAACTATTTTAGAAACGCACAGCTGATTGATCTTTCACACACGCCCGATACTATTAAAGAAAACGTTATGGTATCGTATAACAAACAAACAGGTAAGAACAGGTCTAAACTTTTAGATTATTTTACCTCATTCAAACTCCGAGAGTTAACACAACACATCGGTGATTTTTAAATTTAAGGAGAATAACCATGGTTATTGGTATGGCAGAATTCCTGACGAAAGTAGGAAAACAAAAGAAGACTATTGATAAGATTAATATGCTCGGTGCGAATGATACTTTTGCATTGCGTGTTATCCTGCAAGCTATTTATGACGATTCAGTTAGATTTTTGTTGCCTGCAGGCACACCGCCATTTAAAGTGCAAGAATTGGCCGACCAGGAACATGTGCTACATAAAGAAGCAAAGAATATCCAGTACTATGTTGAAGGGTTTCACCCAAACCTAAGCCAATCCAAACGAGAGATGATGTTTGTGCAGCTACTCGAGCGAGTGACGACTGAAGATGCTGCTCTTCTTTGTGATATGAAGGACAAAAAACCAATCAAGGGAATTACGATCAAACACGTAATGGAAGCTCTACCGGGATTAATTCAAAACAACACACAAGAAGAACATGTCGAATAAATTCAAGAATATTAAGAAAAATTATAACACTACACAAGACGAGCTCGAGGGTGAGTCAGCGAGTCGTGGATATAAAAAAGAATATAAAAAAGAAAAAGCTCGTAAACTAAGTAAGATGAACCTACGATCTAAGCACATCGATGACTTATTAGATCTAATGGAAGATAATAATTACTGATGCCAACATATAGTTTTAAAGATATCCAAACCGGCGTTATCTATGAGGAATTCTTGACTCTTTCTGAGTTCGATGAATACAAAGAACAACACAAAGATTCCGTCATACCATTGATTACTACACCACCATTAATTAGCTCTGGTCGTGGTATGGGTAAACCAGATGAGGGGTTTCGTGATGTGTTAAAGGAGATAAAAAAGAATCACACACACCAGCGCTCTTTCTCAGCGAAAAGTACAATCAACACTTTCTAAAAATAACAATAACAATAATAACAAGCAGGATGACCAATGTACGGGACAAAGTCAAATAAAAAACTATCTCGAAAACAAAGAAGAAAACTGCGACAAGAGAGTCCTCTCGATCCGTCTTCAAAGTCTAAATTTAATTTGAAGCATGTAGAGCCATTAACTGATAATCAAGCTCGGTGTTTTGATGCGTTTGCTGAAGGACAGAATCTGATGTTACACGGTATTGCGGGGACGGGAAAGAGTTTTGTTTCTTTGTATCTCGCTCTTAAAGAAATCGAAAGTAATCCCGATTCATGTTATAAGAATGTGACAATCATCAGAAGCGTTGTTCCCACCAGGGACATGGGTTTTTTACCTGGAAACGCTAAAGAAAAAACTAAAGCATACGAAGCGCCATATTATGCAATTTGTTCTGAACTTTATGAACGTGGTGATGCGTATGAGTTATTAAAATCTAGGAATATGATTGATTTTATCACCACATCTTTTATTCGTGGTATAACGTTGGACAATACCATTATCGTTGTTGATGAAATAGCTAACATGACGCTACACGAACTCGATTCTGTCATGACGCGTGTCGGTAGGAATTGCAAGATCATTTTTTGTGGTGATTTCAGACAAAGCGATTTCACGACTGAGCGAGAAAAAAGTGGCATCATGAAATTCATGCAGATTATCAATAGAATGAATAAGTTCGAATTCGTTGATTTCCATGAGGACGACATTGTACGATCAGGTTTGGTCAAATCGTATATCATCCAAAAAGAAAAAATAGGCATCGATGTCTGAGGAATATAAAATAATCCCAGAAGATATTGTAGAAGACACAGCCAAAGCTTTAATGGAAATGGGTGAATCTGATAATAAATTTAGTAATCTTATGGCAATTGGTGCTAGGTGGAAAGTCGCTGGTTGCACACCTATATATCTGATCAATTCATCAATGATAATGTATTGTGTATCAGAAGAAACATGGGGTAGAAAATTGCATTGATTAATGAAAATAAAGGTTGACTTTATATCAAAACAACGCTATACTACTTGTATAACTTGATAAGGTTCGTCGCTTTAAATAGACGCGTCGGGGAGAGAAAGTTATCTCCCCATTTATTTTTATATTATGGAGAATACTTATGATTAGTCGCCAAAAATTCACAACAGCAATCAGTGCTGTATTGTTAACAACACCAATGCTCGTTTCAGTAGCTTCGGCTTCTGGTCCGGATCTACTTAAATTCCCTACAAATACTCCTGTTATCTCAGAAGTAAAGGAATCATTCAATGGCATTGAATTCAAACGATACGCCCAACTGGAATATTCTATTGATGGTGAGCAGTGGGAAGGACGACTCGGTTTTTCGGCTGAGTACGGTCAGTGGACGTTGACACCTAGCCTCATCAGCACATACGATAACACAGATGAGCTGGAATATTCTGGATTAGAAACTGTGCTGCAGTACAAATTTAATGATATGTTTACAGCGTATGGTGAACTTACGATTGATGATTCACTCAACAACTCAGATACAGTTCTGGGCGTCAGGGTCAATTTTTAAAAAAGTTTAGGATTAGGGCGGGCTTCGGTTCGCCCTTTTTATAAGACTACATATAAAGAGATGAAAAATGAAATCAGTTACATTACAAGTTGAAGATGTCGACCAAGTTGTTATTGATGAGTTGAAAGATGCTTACCAGAGAAATAACAAGTTTGATCGGGTAGACTGTTCTGATACAGTGCTTGAACCAGATTATGAGTTGCTCAAAGCAATTCAAACTGTACTTGAATATTATATGTCCGCCGATGAAATTAAAGTTTGGAATGAAAATGAAAAATGATTAAACACGAACCACAATTTGATACTGATAAGGTTTGCAAACTCTATTCGGAAAGGGATGGAGTTTCTATTACCTATGTCTGTACATCGGCACTAGGGGGTGAAGCCCAAGCGATGGATATCTTCTATCGCGACACGCCACACCCCGTGTTTGGTAACAAGTATTTTGGCATTTTCCAACTACCGTGCGGCAATCTAATGATTACCAATGCAGATAGGATCGAACAAGCAGAGTTTGGACTTATCGAAGATGATGCTGGCGATCTACAGTATAGCGCCCATCGACATGACTACAAACAATTCGAGAATGGTCATATGATTGATGGTGGACGTTCTTATATCAAATCAAGTATGTGTCCGATTCATATGCATGTTGTTCGTGATGGTGAAATGGTTCAAGAGGTTACAAAAAAGATGGCAAATATAGTGCACCAGAATGGTAATAATGAAATACGCTATAAAAGTTTGTCTTGACGGCAAGGACGATTGGATGTATATCACAGAGCCTACAAAACATCAGTCGGATCTAGTTCCTATGATTTTTGAAGATGAGGAAAGTGCAGAAAAGATTGCTATTATTTGGCGGCTTGAAGGTAAAGAAGATAACGTTAAGGTAGTGGAATATGAAAGTTAAAATTGGCGTGAAGGTTAAGATGCTAGATGAAGAAACAGACTGGTTAGAAATGGATTGGATTATCAAATGAGGTATTCAATTCATATGCATGTTGTTCGTGATGGTGAAATGTTATTAAAAAAATAAAATAAAGCTTGACTTTTTATCAAAACAACGGTATACTACAGTATAATCTTAAAAAGGAATAGATTAAATGACTGAGACAATATACCTGTATGTATTTATTTTTGTATTGATTCTCTTGCTGGTGTCGGTGTTGCTATTAAAGGGGCAATCGATACGTATGTGAGAGCCAAGCTCTGGTGGTATGGCTTCAAAAAAGTCAAGAATGCCAAAAACGAAGACGCTATTGATTATTATAGCCAACTGTAATAAATATAATATGCCAACAATCCTAAAATAATCACAAGGACATATAGAATGATTAACTTTAATAAAATCAAAAAAAGCGTTGCGATCGCAGGCATCGGCGTTGTTCTGCTCGCATCAGCTTCTTGCATAATTGACCCGACAACGGCGCAAAAAAGCTCAAGTGAGGTATACCAGCAATCCATTAACGCTGTTGTGATGATACAAAACGACCCTCCGAGCAGTATGGGGACAGGATTCTTTATTGATGAAAATGTAATCGTAACAAATTATCATGTGGTCGAGGGAATGACAAATGTCATTGTATACGCAGATAGTTCAAACGCGCCTTATCACGCCGAAGTATTACATTCCTCACCATACCATGATATTTCTATTTTAAGGATTAAAGACTGGGATGATTTCAAAGCTACTGCAGACTGGAACGCTTTAACTATCTCAGACGAAGATCCCAATATTGGAGATATTGCTTATACATTAGGACATCCATGGGGTGTTTACTGGACTTTCTCCACTGGAATCATTAGCGGCACCAAAAGACGCGCGCCTGGCTCGGTAGGAGGGGAAGTATTGTTCCATCAAACGGACGCTAATATGTTTGAAGGTAACTCGGGCGGACCTCTACTCAACGTCGATGGTGACGTTATCGGTATCAACTCCCGAATCCAACTTGGCAACGGAGGCAGTCATGCATATGCTATTCCAGGCGTAATAGCGAATAAAGTTATCTATGATTTCTTGACTTATTCCAAGACAAATGTCCCGAAACTAGGCGTCAACCTGGGATACTCTGATGAATGGGAAATTGATGTTGAAGCTTTCGCCTCTACTGACTCGCCAGCTGAGAAAGCTTGTGGTCTGAGCGAAGGCGATATTATCTTGAGGATCAAAAAAGAAACAACGGTGGATCAGTATGATAACGAAACAACATATGATTTTGTAGATGTAGGTATATCGGCTGATCTTATCTACTTTATTCAAAAACTGAATTTGGACGAAGGCGCCATTGTCATGGAGATCAAAAATCAATACGATGGCACTATTGAAAATAAATCTTGCACGATCCAACGTCCATAAGAAAGGAAATATAATGTCTTACCGTCAATTTCCAGAACTAACGCCGGTTGAAGAGAAGATGGGATTCAAGCTTATAGAGAGAGCCGAAAGGGTTATCAATATCATGGAAGCCGATAAAGGTCGCGCTGGTAGTGATGATTACTACACCCATGGCAGAATTTCTGAGCTTCGTACTTTAATTGAGTTAATTAAAGATCATTATTCCAATGACATGACACAATATAATGAACTACTAGCTCAGGAAAAGAGCTGGTATGTTTAGATTATATGGCGCGCTGCTGGTCCCCGCTTTGCTAGCAGTGCTTTTGGGTGGTGCATACTACTATTACAACTCTTCCCAAAAAACTATTACGAACCTACGTGAATCTGTTACTGAGCTGAGTTTCGCTGTGAAGCAAAAGGACGAAGCCTTTAAACAAATGACTGAGCAAAATGAATTGATTGAGAAACTCAATCGGGAGTTAGCCGAGAACTTGAAAGAAAGCCAAGGATATATCTCCGAGCTGAGGGAAAAGTTTGCTAGGATTAACATTAATCGTCTGGCCGAAACTACACCAGATATATTAGAAGGAAAAATCAACAGTGCGACTAAAAAAGTATTCGACGATCTTAGGAGCATCACTAGCACTGATATTGGTGACCAGCTGCAGCCAGCAGAGTGATATCGTAAAAGTACCACAAGTAATTGAGAAGAAAATACCTATTGTCCCCAGACCTAGTGGGGTGGCAATCCAAGAGCCTTATTTCTATGTGGTCTCTGATGCTAATTTAGATGCATTTATTGAACGTTATAGGAGCGAAAATGGAAACATTAACTTCATAGCCGTGACGCCACAAGGATACGAGAACCTGGCGTTCACTATGGCTGAACTGAGACGCTATATCTTACAACAAAAAGAAATCATTGTATATTATGAACGATCAATCGCAGGCACGAAATAAGAAATTATTCAACCACACTCTGGTTGATTTTCAAGAGATGGAAACCGAGACGATTGGCGGCAAACGCCACTATGTGACGCCAGAAGGTGACAGGCTAAAATCTGTCACCTCAATTCTTTCTGAGGCTTTGGATAACTCAGCCTTATTGAGGTGGAAAGCCAGAGTGGGCGAAGAAGAAGCCAGCAAGGTGTCCACACAAGCGGCGAGAAGAGGGACTGCAGTCCATAATATTGCAGAGCGATATGTCCTTAACCAAAATGATATTTACAAAGGCGAGATGCCATTCAATGTAGGATCTTTCCAACCCATCAAGAAAATATTGGACGAACATGTCAACAACGTGTTGGGTGTAGAAATTCCACTCTATGATACCACACTCGGTTGCGCTGGCAGAACAGATCTGGTAGCTGAATATAATGGCGTCGCGTCTATCATCGACTATAAGACCTCTAAGAAAATTAAACCAGAGGCGTGGATTGAATCTTATTTTTTACAATCAACCATCTATTCAATGATGTTCCAGAAGACTTTCGGAATCGAAATACCACAAATCGCGATCATTATCACAGTAGATCATGAACCAGACGCACAAATATTTGTGCGTAATAGATCGCAATATGTCAAGAAATGTTTAGATATTTTAATAAAAAAATAAAATAAAGGTTGATTTTATTCCAAAACAACGCTATACTACAGTATAACTTGATAAGGAATGAATGGACATGACTATTACATACTATACTACTGACACTAAAGGATACACCATCGAAAAGAAAATCAACGTTGCTGATGGAGATAATGTATTCTCTTTGATCCAATCTATACGCGCGAAACGCGGAATTATCGGCGCGCCGACCATACATGCGGGAAAATAATTAATTTACTTATTCTTACAATTAAGTGTTGACTTTATATCAAAACAACGCTATACTACAGTATAACTTGATAAGGAATAGATGAAATGTCCGTAAGAACTACTTCACCGAAGAAAGTAAGAATGTCGAAAGCCGATCGGATGGCGTCCGTGAAGGTGCAGTATAACACAGAAGAGCCAACAGAAACTCTGGCTGAAATCGATACTAGAATTTCAGAGCGTTTTGAGATCCTAGAGTTGCTCACTAAGTCAGCAATCAGTGGCGAATCTCGCGCGCTTATCGTGAGTGGTCCGGCTGGATTGGGTAAATCCTATTCTGTTGAGAGCGCTCTCGCTGAGTGGGATCCGGCGGAAGATAATCACACTATCGTGAAAGGTTATGTTCGCGCTACTGGTATTTACAAGCTGTTGTATCAGTACAAAGACAAAGGCCAGGTAATCGTGTTTGATGATGCTGATTCTGTTTTCTTTGATGACGTGTCCCTCAATATCCTGAAAGCTGTCTGTGATACGACTGAAAAGCGCCGCGTTTCATGGATGTCCGAGGGCAAGCTGGTTGACGAAGAGTCAGCTGAATTGATTCCACGTAACTTTGAATTCAATGGTACAATTATCTTCATTACTAACTATGATTTTGATGCTATGATTGACCGCGGTCATAAGTTAGCCCCACACCTACAGGCGCTTGTTTCGCGTAGCCACTATATCGATTTGGCGCTGAAGACACGCACTGACTACCTAGTACGAATTCGTCAGGTGGTTGCGCAAGGATTGCTTGACAATCTGACTGCACCACAGAAGAATGATGTGCTTCAGTATATCGAAATAAATAATCATAAACTACGCGAGTTGTCGCTTCGTATGGTACTCAAGCTAGGGTCTTTGCGGTCTTCAGCTGGCGCGGACGGTTGGGTGAGAATGGCGAATGTCACTTGCTGCAGGTAATTAGCTGTTAATATCCAGGTCATAAAATATTATTATTATTATTATTATAGAAAGTTATAGGTTCTAAGATGACAAACAAATATTACGAACTAGATAAAAGCTTCATGTGTAATACTGAGCCGTATACATGGAGTGATGACGCTGTACTAACGATATTTAAGGAGTCGGGACACGATACTAGCAGCTGGGATAAGATTAAATATTACAAGATCGATAACTACCGTCCTAGTTGGAATGTCACCCATAAGGATGGAGGGACAAGCATTGGTCACATCACTGTGGTTAAGTCTGCTGATGGGAATTATAATTATCACGGAACACATTTTTATAAAAATTATTAATAAGTGTTGACTTTAAACTAGAATAGCGCTATACTACTTGTATAACTTAAAAAAAAGGAATAGATTAAATGTCTAACTCAATCGATAATAAAACACTAAGAGGCGCTAACCTAGAAGGCACTGACCTAGAAGGCGCTAATCTATATAACGCTGATCTAAGAGGCGCTTATCTAAAAGACGCTGATCTATATAACGCTAACCTAACAAAAGCTAACCTAAAAGGCGCTACCCTAACAAACGCTGATCTATCAAAAGCTAACCTAGTAGGCGCTTGTCTATATAACGCTAACCTAAGAGACGCTAACCTAAAAGGCGCTAACCTAGTAGGCGCTAATCTAACAGGCGCTTGTCTATATAACGCTAACCTAAAAGGCGCTAATCTATATAACGCTGATCTAAGAGGCGCTTATCTATATAACGCTAACCTAGAAGGCACTGACCTAGAAGGCGCTAATCTATATAACGCTAATCTATATAACGCTAACCTAGAAGGCGCTAATCTATATAACGCTAACCTATCAAACGCTAACCTAGAAGG
>Ga0206131_10001309_pt1 | contig 32229 bp, 34 predicted proteins | sample Helgoland_Spring_FD_148636 | JGI IMG/M metagenome (GOLD analysis project Ga0206131, IMG submission 148636) | Pelagic subsurface seawater microbial communities from Kabeltonne, Helgoland, North Sea - Helgoland_Spring_Bloom_20160517_1 | ecosystem: Environmental > Aquatic > Marine > Epipelagic ...
TTGGCTAAGTTTGCTTCGGCGGAAGCTTTTGCTTGTTCGTTAATTGTTATCTCGTCTTCTTCTTCTTGCTGGTCTAACACTGTTGGTGGGTAAAGCGCGGCTCCTTCTGTCTGCAATCTTCGCAATTGTTCTTGTGATCTTGGTATAGATGCTTGAAGATTCGCTCCATATGGAAAAGTCTCACTGCTAAACTGTTCGCCGTCGTCGCCGCTGTTCCACCCTAGGGGGTGTTCGTGAATTACACCAAAATCAAGGTTTAGTTCGATCATTTTCGGCAATATGTTTCCGCCGGCATACTCAAACACACCAAAGTCAGGATTTTCTATATTATGAGCAATCGATAAGTTTTTAACGAATCCCAATAGACCGGATCCAGTGATGTCATCCGAAGTATTTCGATCGAAGATTCGACCAGGACCCATGCCCGAGTCCAAAGCCTCGTAAGTGTAGCCTTCGTCGGAGAACAGGTCGTTAACGTTAACTGAGGATTCCCCTGCAGCGGCTCCAACGTTTGAAGCTAAGTTCATAACCCTCATTCTTATTAAGGGAGACTGAGAGATAGTAGAAGAATTGTCGACATCTGTATAAGACGGATACAGGTAACTGATTAGTTTTTGTATTTTCGCAAGATTCTCGAAAGCTTCACTTTCAGAGGCTGCTGGGACGTTCAATCCTAGCGTGATACTTCTTGAGTTCTGCTTAAACATCCGAATCGGGTCCACTCTACCATAAACTGATTCTTCTGACCAATCAGAGTTGAATGATTCATTAAATGCGGTTATGAATGCTTTAAAGAAGACAGACTTTCCGCTTGGAACGTGCTGGAAACTGACTGTAAAGCCTTTGTTTGCCATGGCATCGGATCCGTCGACCAATTGCGGCTTCGCCGGCGTTTGCTTCGGGTCACCTATTAGCTTAAATGCATTAAAATAGTTATCTGCCATTTTTTAATCCTTTGTTCATGTTCTTTCGTTGGCGCAGTCGAGGTACAGTTGTCCGTTTTCCGCTCTCGTAATATCTATAACTTTGTTTTCGAATACTTGACCATCCAAGACAAAATTAACTGTCAACTTTGCCGCCCCGCTAGCGCTACTGCCTGTTGCGTTGGCAGCGGAAGCAGCAGGAGTTGCAGCAGCTGCAGGGGCTGCCGCCACAGCTGTCATCGCCATAGCAAGCGGCGCAATCTTGAGTGAACTAACTTCGTTAATGGAACCCGCGATCTCAGCAAATCCGGTTTGAATAGATAACATTTTGGCTTTAGTGATGTTGCCCATAGCGGTGAACACCCCCTCCATCTTATTAGCCATTATATTACCGACAGACGATAGGGTGGTTACTCCCAGAATCGACAACGGGTTACCTAATGCTGCTAGCGATCCCGCGAGAGTGTAAAAAGATAGGGCTAACGCGCCCACTCCCGTAGCAAATTCATATATCCCTCCGCCGGCGTTTGCAAATTCGACTAAGCTCTCGACGATCCCACCCATTCCTTCTATCAATTGACCGATACCTGCTGCGGCGATCCCAATACCAGCACCAATCAACAGAATTGCTGCACCGAAGGGGATAAGACCGGCGGCCGCTGTTGCTGTGGCGGGAGCTAGACCCGCTAAGGCATATATAATAGCGCCAATGCCTCCAGTAATCACGCCCGTAGCGATGAGCGCTTCACCACTCAAGCCCTTAAGTGATTCCGCCATGTTTCCAATTCCGGTGGCTGCCAAGTAGATTCCTCCACCTATCAAAACAACTGCTGCGCCAAACGATAGCATATTAAGCGCTGCTGTACCAGCTGCTTTCCCAGCCCCAGCGGTGATTTCGGTTCCTCGTTTCTGAGCGCTGTTAAGGGCTTCTTGGGCAGCTGTCTGAGCTATCAGACTTTCAGTACTCACTACTGTTCTGGCGGCGAGGATGGTCTGAATTCCATTATACAGACCCAACCCGAAGGAAAGCGCTTTCAGACCGATGGCGGCGAGTCCGATGTACTTCCCGTACTCTTGCAAAAACTCAGCAGCGCTCTCGATATACCCAATATAATCTATCATAAGTTCAGAGTTTTCAGCGAACATTGCATTTATCTTTTCTTGAACAGTCATTAGATCTTGTGCGCGTTGCTTTTGCTCAATAAGGGCGGCAGCTGACTCATTTGAGGAGCCAGACATCATATCCATATTGCCTGACATCATAAGAGCCAAGTCACCGACATCCGATAAACCTAGAGAGTTTGTATAAAACTGCTTTTGGTAATAAGACATATCATCAAATGACAACCCAGTGCTTGTAATAGCATCTCTGATCATCCCAAATCGTTCTGCTGGATCTGTTGCCATCATTAGATCCATTGCGTTAACAAAGTTTCCACCCAGTGCTGCGTTAAGTTGTCCAGCCTGTTCTGCGGCTCCTTCAAAGGTATCAAACTTGTTTGTGATTGCTAACACCTTTTCCATTTCCATACCGGTGATCTTGGAGATTCTTGCAAGATCTTTGAATGCTTTGCCGGCTTGGGTACCAAACTTAGAGAACTGTGGACCCATCGATGCAAACTTTGCGGCTAGTTGTGCGGGCGGAACACCAAGAGCTTCTGCTGTTGCAGCTAGTTCTCTCTGGTATCCTTCTGCTTGCATCGATGTCATACCCATCATCTTCGTGGCATTCTGCATTCCACTTGCGAAATCCCCATTGGCGATCCCGTAGGCTCTCTCTAATGTTGTTGCTGTTTCTGCGATCGCTTCCTGTTGCGTGCCGGCTATCATTGTGAAGTCTGTGAAACCTGTGGCTAGTGCTCCATACGCTTTCGTGACATCTTCTACTGACGCGCCATATTGGTTCATCTCTTTGTATAGAGACTTAATTTGATCTTGAGAAGCCTCCCCTAATGCATACTGCTTTTCGAAAGCCTTTGACTGTTTATCATAGCTCACTAGTAGTTCATGAATAGAGCTTACTTGCTTATCAATGAACGAGGTAGCAGCGGAGTCAGCTAATCTCATTGAGGTCGCCATCACAGACTTCATAGCTGCGCCCATGTCTTCTGTGGCAACTTTTGCCATTAAGACCGCCTGAGTAACCTTTCTTGACAAGCCTGTCGACATATCGAGGCTTTTATTAAACTCCTTCGAAGCGTCAAGCATAGCATTTTGAGCATCTAGTCTTTTCTTAAGCTCTGTAACTTCCCGCGCACCCTCCGCTGCGGCTTCTCCTCCGAGTTGCAGTTTCTTCTCGGCTAGTTCTATTTCCCTCCTTGTTAGCTCTGCTGCAGCCTCTCGCTTGAGTATGTTACTGTCGAGGTTTGTGCCTATTTTACTCAAGCCTGCGATGTATTTCTCTTGAGCCCTAATCGAAGCTTCGATTGCTTCTACACTCTGCGTGTGCAGTTTGACTTCTTTTTCGAGTTCTGCTATCCTCTCTTTATTTGCTTCTGCGTCTTCAGCTTTGAGTTTGGCTATCTCTTTCTGCAATTCCAACACTGAGCGGAGATTATCTTGTTCTGACATATTTGTACTCCTCTCTTTGTGTTTCGCGCTATGCTTTGTTAATTAGTCTGCTTAAGTAATTAGTTAATAACGAAAAAAGGACAAGAAACCAACGCTCTTGTCCTTTTCATTTATTAGCTAACTAATCTTATACTTTTATCAAGAGCGAATGCTCTTATCTCTTCATTCTGTCTGCTAACTCTTTTGGCATTTGTGGTGAGTTAAACGCCGTTAAATCTTGAGAACCACTTCTGCCCTTCGAAGACTTTTCTGCAGCCTCCTGTTCCATCTCAAGTTGCTTAACGAGCCTCTTAACAAACCAAAGCCTCAAACCAATTGGCAAATTGTATGCCTCTGAAAACGACCAACCGCCTGAATATTTTAAAAAGAAGAACTGCTCATAAATGTTCTCCATATACTCAGCGGTCAGGCCAAAAAAAGTCCGCTGATAGCGGCACCTCCATGTCCTGTTCGTGACCGCACTCTCCGCACTCAAAGTTTTGAGTTAGATCGACGTTTGGTGCCACGTGGCGGTAAGATGAGCGCAAGTGGCGAGCATCAAGGGATGGAATGTTCTCAATTAGATAACTGACTGCTTGCATTGAATCGTCTCCGTTAACAGAGACAACCATATTACGAATTTGTGTTGTGATAGCCTGCTCCGGACGCTTTCTCTTACGAGCCGTCTCAAGCTGGTTAACCATATTCTTTTCATCTACACCGGTTAAGAGCCTAAACGTGGTCTGCACCCTAGTCTTCGGCAAAGTTGTTGTAAATGTGCCGTCGTCATTATCGATGATACCTAATGCTTCAGCAGTATCTCCGCCATATACGTCAGCGTCACTCAAATCAAAGTTATATTCTTGAACCGCTCCACAGGATGGGCAGCCAACCTTAGTCTTGTATTCATTTCCATAGCCGGAAATACGAGCAGCAATAATAATTGCGTTACGATCTCCTACGAGCATTGAATCAGGATTTATTCTCTTATTGACAATAAGGCTCTGAATAACACGCTCAATAGCAACGCCGCTCTTTAGAAGAGTTCTAGACGTTAGCATATCCTCTTCTTTTGCAGTCATCTGCTTAATCTCAATTGTGGTCTGCCCATGTAGTGGGTGGGTTTCTGGATAGAACCTACCTCCCGATGGCATCTCCACAAACTCTGTTGGAACAACAAACGAGAAACCTGGGGTTTCTTGATGAGCTTGTGGAGGGGCAGAGTTATCTTGTGGGGTCGGGTTCCCCATTCGATCTCTATTCCGTGACAATATACACCTCTTCTTCTATTTTATTTATTATATCACAAGTCTATTAGACTTTAAAGAACTCTTGACCGCCACCAACTGTTGCAGCTGATGGACCGGCTGTCTCGACGCGAGCCCAGTCATACCGAAGACTAACAGAGATCTCTGTCAAATCATCGTTGCCGTACTCTAGGTTGTCACCATACTTGACTTCTGTAACAAAAGAGTTCCATAGTGTCCAAGTTTCAAGTGGGTTACCATCTGAATCAAGCTGAGTAATGATAACTGTACCAAGAGCCGCTGCAGACTTCGCCTTAGAGATACTTGTCATTGTCTCGGCGTCTGTAGGGGGAGTATACCCGGAGCCCTGAATGATTGCTGATAAGGTAGCAGTCAGATCTGGATCAACTGGGTCGACCATAGTCACAGTAATTGGTTCCCAAGTAACATTACCTGGGTAGTAAAAAGTGTGGTTTAGGTACTTATGCTCAGCTGCGTTAATTGCAAATGATGGCTTTCCACAAGACTTGGCGTACCAAAGCTTAGCTCCACCTTGAGCAGCTTGAATTCCTTGGAATTCAACAGAGAATCTAAAGTTTCTCTTTGGATCGTTGAGAGAAGCGTTCTCTCCGAAATTTTCAGACCAGAATGGCATGTTGGGTTACTCCTGTTAATCTATTTTTAAGTAGTGATTCGGGGGGAAATTCCCCCGACATTTTATCAATCATCAAACGAGGCACCGGTTGAGGCAACCACGAAGTCAATCGCGATGTACTCAATGGCACGTGCTGGTTTGACCATAATCTTCGCATACATGATGTTCTGATCAATAAGGTCTGGGGTTGTTGTTGTCTCGTCGAGAATCAAGCGGTAATCAGTGATACCGAACTGAACCTTAACATTTGCTAGGAACGGCTCAACTAGTGACCTAAAGCGGTTCCAAGTAGACTGCACGTTCTGCTCGAATAGAACCTGAGTAGAGAGAATGGAAATCTGCTTCTTAAGGTAGATTACCAATCGTCTTACATTGATTCTATCAAGAGCCGACTGGTTCTCCTGAAGAGTCTTCTGTCCAAACGCTACAATGCCGGTAGAAGGGAAAGAAGCGATTGGGTTAATGCTAGCCTCGTACAACTTGTCTCTCTCCTTGGATGTTAGTCTCTCAGTTACGTTCGTAACTGGGATTCCTGCTGCACCATCAGAAAGACCGCCGCGATTGAAGCCGGCTGGAGCATACCAAAGGTGGGTGGAAGCCTGAGAACTAGCTAAGACTCCCAACATTGCGACAGAAGGCGGAATCCAGAGAAGGCGTCCGCTAGCGTCGTCACGAGTCTGAACCCATGGGTAGAAGGTCGCTCCATAAGAGGAGTCAATTCTTCTGCCCTTAAGCGCTTGGGCTACGGAATCTACACCGGAGCCGCGACGAGCCGCTCTAGATGCGTTGTATGCCTCGTGAGCAGGGGTGTAAACATCCGAAAGGTCGATAATCGACATTGCGTCTGCGCGATCCTCACACACATTCACCAAGTGAGTCGTAAGGGTATCATTAGTCAACCCAGGGACGGTCATTAGGTTCATATCCAAGGACTCAGGGTCAGCAACTGTATCGATTGATCTCTTGAGAGTGTAGTACGGAGAACTAGTTGTCTCAGAAGCGCTGGTCAGTCCTGCGTTGTAGAAAGGATCTGGCTTGATAAGATCGAGTCCATCAAAACCACCGAATACCGGAGAAGTGAACCTGTCGTAACCTGCATCTAGCAGAGTCTTATATGTTCCGCCGGCGTTTATACTAACAGCATCGCCGCTGGCAAAAGAGCCAGACTCGTAATAATATCCTGTGCCACTGTTCTTTCTAACATCGTTTAGAGAGAAGACATATGCGTACTCTGAGCCAGCTGGGGCGCTAGTAGAAGTGTCCACGCTCTGTAGAAATCTTCCATCCAACATACCGTGGACATCTCCAACACTCAAGTCCGCTCTTGTGGAAGCAGCAGTTCGGGTGTTCATCATTCCAAAGTATGCGTTTCTTGCGTCAGCTAGTCCGCCATCAGAAGCGCTAACGCGCAACCTAACAGACGGGAATACTAGTGAACCGGATACACCAACTGCTCCGCTGGACTCCAAGACGCTAGCTCCGGCACCTACAAGAGTAGAGCCCCAGTGGATCATTCTCCCGACAGGAGCGACGGCGAGGTCAATAATTTTCGCATCTGAGTACTTGGGAGGACCAAAGTAACCAAATGGCAAGTACAGTGCATTTGTTGCACCCTCTTCCACATCAGGGTTGCACTCAACATAGACATACTTAGACTGACTCTGGTAGTCGCCATAGGTCTTTAGTCTGCGCTGTGTCTCATCCCATACAGAGTACATGTTACCGATTTTCCTAGCAACAAAGTTAGGAGAAGATGGGTCGAGAGTAAGGTTGTCGAACCTCTCAAGAACTTGCACGCGGTTATCGGTGTCATTGAGTCGACGAAGAACCACAGAGAACGTTCCATAATCTGTTGTTGTGGTTGTAGACGCTCTGATTTTTTCGATAGACACCTTGACGTTCTTGTTTAGCCACTCTCCGTGTCCTCGTCCAATGAGGCGGAATAGTTTCTGCTGATCTTGCGGCTGCCAACCGGCTGCCACACCATCCAGATCCTGACCAATAAACCAGCCAGTGTTTGCTTCTTGGTGTGGGACTCGGTTCTCGTGAGGTCCCGTTGTCGCGGCAGAGTCTAAAGCAAGAGGTAGAATTACCGCGTGCTTAGTTCCGGTGTCCAATGATGCATCTCGGACTTCCTGCTCGAAAGTCTGACCTAGCCAATATGGAGCGAAGGAAGAAGAGGGGTAAAACTCGCCCTGGTCTGATGCCAGTTGCGGGTTTGTACTAAATACTTTACGGATGAAGGTGTCAGCGCTATCATCAAAGCCAAACTTGATTTTCTTGTTCCAAGAGCCGATAGAGCTAGTTACCACTGCGGTAATCAACCCATCAGACCCAATGTCCATAACTTTCCCGATGCCCTGAGCAGGCACGACCGTACCAGAGCCGATTAGGTTACCACTTAGCTGAATGGAGGCAGACTTGTTTAGATAGAAAACAGCAGCCAAGCTACCAGTACCGATTCCGCCGGCGGCAATGCTGAAAGAAGCACTTGGGAACAGGAACAAGCCGTAGGCTCCTCCGTTCTCTGCCAAAGTAGTTGCAGGATCCTTAACAGTCTCCCAACCAGCTTTTCCGTCTGCAGTTGCGTCTGCGGACTCTTCACCCAATAGGCGGATATAAGTAAGAGGGGCAACGTTGGAAACTAAAAATGCCTTTGCTGCGTATGTTCCGTACATGGGAGACTGATAGTTACCATCTCTGGATACATCTCCGCCAGCACCACCGGGTACTGTGTCACCAAACATCTCAACAAATTCTGAATAAGACTGAACCTTGATCGGCTGCAGTGCTAGTCCGCGCGTGGAACGACCGACAACGACTGGTCCAATCGCGTCCGATGATCTCGGGATAAATGAGTTATCAATCTCGTTGATAAACACCCCAGGAGATACAAATTTAAAACTCTTTACTGACATATTTAGTTTTCCCTCTTTATAAAACGGTATTAATTGATGTTTCAATCATACTTTAAATAGTATTTTCGTTTTCAAAAGGATATCAGGATGTCAAGAAAAACAATGGATTTAGTTCCTGAACCTATTTATCGTCCTCAAACCACGTGATATTTCCGACAGGTACTGTACTTTCTTTTGGGAACTGGTATTCGACTGTGTTTTCATCAATCCTGACAATAGGTCGATCATCGTTGATTCCCTCTCCGATTAGATAGCCAAGAACTCGGATGTTGACTTCTGTGTTGAAGAGTCTAGTTTCCTCGTTTAATGAGGCTAGGTTATTAGAATGAGTAAAGTTCTGTTCAATAAACACTTCATAGTTGTGCCCATTTCTATGCAGGGATAGCGCGTTTATCTGCCCTGTGCGAGTAATAAACGGTGTTACTAGATCGTTCATTTGTTGTTGGTATTCTGTCGTAATCCTTAACTTGTATTCTACGTTAATATAAACAGGGATCGGAATTGAGATTGTTTTGATAACGATCTTATGATTTTTTCTCGGGTAGTACAGCTGATCTGCCCCAGAGGGATTGTTCCTGGTGTTGGCGACGGTTGCGAAGTTCCTTGTCTTATCCTGAACTATTTTCTTGGCAATCACAAACCTTCCTGCGCGACCATTTCTATCGTCAGAAAAATAATGCGCCTGAAAGGAGCCCTTTCTCTCGGGATCTTTAACTATGCCGGTCCTTTCAATGCTTATCAGCGGAAGCTTGAGAGCACTGTTGTCGTCTCTTAAGTCTGCCTTGTTCTTGATCTGATATGACCTCTCTGGAACTTGCCAAAGAACTGGAATCTCTCGTCTACCTTCGTTTGTGATTGTGTAGAGATTGAGATCCTTCTTTAGCCACGATGTGATCACATAGTCAACATCTTCGATGGTAGACGAGTACATTCCCATCTCTTTCAGAGAGAACGTGTGAGAGCCAGTTGGCAACATGGCGAAATCAAAGTTATTAGGTAGCATCGAATAGTCCCTGTCTGGATCGCTTGCAAGTAGCGGTGATTTCGAAATCTCGATTTGCCTGCCCAAATAGTAGGCGAGGCTCCACCAACTTAACTATCTCATAATAATTATCGTTATACAAAACAAAATCACCTTCTCGAACATATATGTTTTGATCCTCTTCAACTCTCCTCTTGTGAAAGTGAATATTGATCTCCCAAGTTTTATCAATTCCGAAGCCTTCCATATAATCTGTAGAGAAGTCTGTGTATTCAACGAGAGCATATACTCGGACTGGTGGCAAATAGGTTTTCTCGATTGCTTCCCCATACAGATCGTGAAAGTTAGTAGTTTCCATATCAATAGAATAATACAGTATCTGTTGCCCAATGACCTTTTCAATAAGTTCATCGTTGACTTGCTTTACTAGGTCTCTCTCCTTTTTACCTAAGAACAAGGGAGGAGGTGGAGATGCTGGTCTTTTCCATTCGTCTGACATCTACTGTTATCCCACAAATATTGGCAAGGGGGTTATCTTAAGAACATTGGCAGCTGCGTCAGTAACTTCCTGATCTTGTTTAGCTAGGGCTGGGTACTCGACTTCCTTCAGCAACTCTTTTAGTTTCTCTTTGAGTTCTGATTGCTCTTCTTTCGCTTGTGATAGGAGATCTGAGTGATTCAGCGTTACGCTTTCGCCAGGAATCGGAATTGTTGTAAACTTGCCGCGAATCTGCCCCAACATCTCCTTGCAGAGCGCTAAGCAATACTTTCTTATCCACTGCATACCCATTGAGTTGATATTTTCGTATGGCAAGTTATCAAATGGTATTGTATTCAAGTTGTTGATGCCATCGACACCGCTGTTGTAGGAGCCTGTAGCGAACGGTTCTAGGTCTACTTGGAACCTAAACCAGATTCTTTCTGCCAATCCGTCGGAGCTATAGTGACTTGGGGTTGGGAATAGTCTCAACTCGTTGTTTGTGAGGTCGTAGGAGTAGTGTGAGGTGCGTGTATAAATCGAATCCTCGTACATAATCGCTTGCATTTTATTTTGCCACGTAGGGACAACCTCGAAGGTAGAATCATCGGCGTACTGACCGTAGGTTGAAGAGTTGCCCACAACTCCGATGCCTCCGTAGTAACCGTAGAAGCGCCACATAGCACGCGGAGACTTAAAGAAAACCTGCGTGATAAGTACACGGCTATCTCCGACTTTGCCTGAGTAATCAACTGCAGTTCCTTCATCATCGACGCCCGAAGTTGATGCACTCTGAATAATCGATTGCAGGTTATAACTTTGCTTATTCTTTACTGGCTTAAACGATGCAGAATATATAGGAGTTGTGCCTCCGAAACCGCCAGCGGTGGCTGCCCCGTCACCAACCCTACGAGAATAGCCCAGAGAAAATCGAGGATACTTTAAGTTCGAACCAGACGGACCTGATGTTAGGTCTCCTTTATGATCGAAAGTTCCTGTCGCTTGTCCCAGGATAGAAGATAATACATTCTTTCCCTGGTGTGTGTTGATTATATATGAGTATTCTAGAACAGCTTCTTCGTATGCCGCATAGACGTTTGAGGGTGTCAACTCGATGTCTACTACATCTCCACCCAACTTCTTGTAAACATAAGCAACTTGAGTGGCTGCGCCGCTGATAAATTCATTGGAGCTGCTGTATACCCCAAACGGTAACGATGCTGCTACATTTGCAGTACTCCCCGTAGAGGTTAAGACAATCGCGCTGGTTGTGCTTTTTGGTTCTAAGTTGGTTGGCATGCAAGAGACCTCCTATTGTTTAAGTAGTGATCACATAAACAAAACCCCCAGCGGACTGGGGGCTCTGATTACAAATGATCGATATTTTCAGCCTTTCTTAGAAACTGTTTTTCTTTTTGTCCTCGACTTTCTTGCAGGAATCTTCTTTTCCTCGGCACTTACACTTGGTAGTGGGGCTGCTTCTTCGAGTTCTGGCTTAGCCTCTGCTAGCTCAGGCTCAACAACACTCTCTACGATATGCTCGGCAGGCTTTGCAGTTTCCAAAACAACTGGCTCGACCTCTGCTACTAGTGATTCCATGCTCGACTGCATACGTGCGCGGTGCTGCATACGTTTCCAACTTTTACCCATAATGATCTCCTTTGATTCTTTTGATAATATTTATTAATAAATTGTTTAGGTTATGGCACTATGCTAATACTGATGCATCATTGATTATGCCATCGATATACCAATTGGTGCCATCGCTCCAAAACTCTAACCTATCTCCGATGGCTTTATTAGAGCCGAGTGTGATGCTTTTCTTGTCGACGACCGCAACGCGGACGATTGTTGTCGCATTAGTGTTGTGTCGATAGTTTCCTTGTAGGATCGTTGCTTCGCTATCCGTCTGAATTTTATGCAACTGGGCTGTGGCTGCGTATATTTCGAAATGTAGCCCCACGTCTGGTGCCGGCAAGGTTATTGTGCAGATTCCACCTGCATTAGCCATAAGAACTAGCGCTCCGGAATCCGTTGCTGATAATACTTTGGTTGCGCCGGTTACTGAAATAACGTTCATTCTGCGTGGGACTTCTTCAGTAATCCCCATTAGCTTCTTAAGCCTTTGTCTGTTTGGTGTAACTGCCATTTTAAGAGTCTCCTATTTGTATGTGTCTCTCGTACAAAACTAAATAGTTTGTTAAAAGACAAAAGCCCCCCTTGACAATTGTCAAGGGAGGCTTTTGGGTTTAGACGACTTAAGTACTAAGCGCCGGACTCACCAAGAAGTCCTCGGACAACCACTAGACCATACATATCAGGACGAACCATCTGCTTGGCATAGCGAGTCATCACGCCCTTGCGGGGCACGAAGTCCTCTGGACCGAAGATGGTAGGTGTTGTCTGTAGTGGGACATAAGGGGCGTATACGTATCCGCTCTCTAGGAAAGAGGAGCCGCGACGACCAACGAGAACCACGTTGCGTAGGAAGTAAGGGTCAACAATGACATCAAACTTCTTGCTCAAAGAGCCTACAGCAACAGCACCGATGGAACCAGTCTCAGAGTCAGCTGTGACGCTGGCACGGAATCCGGAGGTGAACTCAAGGATGTTTGCAACTTCAGGTCCTACGACGACGAAGTTAGCACCACCACGAAGAGTCTTACGGTGAATGGCAGCAGAGACATCATTAATTGTCTCAGCTAGAGTCTCATACCACTCGGACACAGTACCGGTGAAATCAGGAGCCTTAGCGCTAGCACCAACCTCGTTACCGTTGACATCTAGGAAGAGACCAGGGGCACGGGACCAGTAGCGGGTAGCTGCGGTTGCGCCGTTAACGAGGTCGGCAAGGATCTCGCGGTCAATCTCTAGAGCAATCTGCTCGGAGAGGATGCTGGTAAGCTCAACCTCTGCATCCATGTTGTGGTATGCGTTGAGGTCCTGACCAAGCTCTGGACTCCACTTAGCCTTGAGCTTCTTGGTCTGAGCGGTGACAGCGATGGAATCCACCTTAATGTCAATCTCAGGAATCTCAGAAGAACCCTCTAGTCCCCAAGTGGTGGTACCAACGACAGAGCCGAGAGCGCCGCCACCAGTTAGACCATCAACCTGTGGGTAGGAGGCGCTGAGGTTACCGACAGTAGTAAAGGCACCATCGGGAATGTTGATGCCTGTCGCACCTGAAAGGGCGGAGAAATACAGAGCCAAGTTACCAGAGGAATCCTCGCGCTGTAGGCGACGAACCTGCTGCAGAGTAGTGGCATTTAGACCAGAACCAGTGATTGCGACGACTGCGGCTGCTAGAGCCTGTACTGCGGCAAAGTTGTCCTTGTCTAGATCGCTAGGAACGTCTGCAGATGCAACAATAACCTCTAGAACCTTGTGGGTAGCACCAGCGCCAGTAGCTAATGCTAGAAGGTCTGGATCCCACTGGATCTTCTTAAGGTTAGCATTTGTCATATCCGCTCCAGCGGCACCAGACAAATCGATAACAGTCGCGGTTAGGTTGCCAGTAGCAGCGACAAAGGAGCCACTTGGGGATCCATATGCGTAACCACGAGCAGAGGTGCGAGGACCAGAAAGGTCGCCACCAGAAGAACCAACGATGTTAACACCGCCAGTGACCTGGGAACCAACACGGTCTGTACCGTAGATGGAAGAACCAGTGGTGTTACCCATTCTGCTAGCATCTGCTGTGCCAGTACCGATATCTCCCGAGAATGTGAAATCAAGGAAGAAGATGAGACCCGATGGGAGGCTCATTGGCTGAACGGAAACGAGATCGTTTGCGATCAACCCTGCGAAGACACGACGTACAATCGGGAATGCGACGGCTGCGAAGCCCTCAACATCACCAGCCTGCATTGTTGTGCTCTCACGAAGAAGCTCTTTAGCTTGGTTCTCTAGGAGACGTGCCATTGAGTTCTTCTTACGATCATTTTCAAGTCCTTCTAGTAGACCTGTGCGCTCCCACTTTGCTAACAAAGCGTGACCTTCAGCGCGCATATCACGGTTAACGACACCTTCGCTTAACCTTTCAATTATACCAGCCATTTTAAATACCTCCTGTTAATTATTGTATTTGTATTATTTAATACCAGCTAGTCTCTTCATTCTCTCAGAAAGAGGGTCAGAGATTGTGCTCTCTTGACGAGAAGCACGAATAAAAGATGATCGCTTATTGCTGATTGCTTCGCTCAATGATTTTGGGCTTCGCTTGGGCTTAGCCTCCACTGTGCTTTGAAGGGTTTCGTAAATAACCTTTGCATCTGATACTGAACCAGCGTTAGAAATAGTTTCGGCAATCTTTTGTTTTTGCCGCTCATTTAAGGAGGGATCTCTAAGTACACGGTTCGTGTAAAGCAAGCGGGCGTTAGAAAGGTTTATATCATATAAACTTTCCTTAAGTTCGCCAATTGCATGCTCATATTTAAAAAGTTTCTCACTGAGTTGGCTATTTTCAAAAACCAACTCTTCTTGAGCTTTCTTTAAAGTTTTTAATTCATCCTGAACATCGGTGGAGCGCCGATGGGCTAGCTCCTTCTCGATTTCATATGTGATAGATTCGGAAGAGCGTCCTGCCCAACCAGATAGGTCTGCGCCCATATCGACGGTAAGCTTCTCGACAATTGCATCAACAAGAGAGTCTGTGACTTCTTCGAGTCCTGCGTTTTTCATAGCAATCGAGTCGGCTGTTTCGGAGGCTGCTTCACCGCCGGCGGGATCTCCCTTTTCATCGTCAACTCCCGCAGTATAATCCACGTCGGCTTCCGGGTCTGGTAGTCCGGAGTCTTCTTCGTCGAGAAGAGCCTCTAGGATATCCTCAGTAATCTCTATTTCTTCGTCTTTGCGTAGAGCAGCGAAGTCATCGGCATCGATATCCCCATCATCGTCCTTGTCTAGCTCACCCTGATTACCAGATAGTTCTTCTTCTAACTCTGCCTCCAGGGAGGCTACTGCTTCTTGGAGAGCGTCAAGATCAACAGTGACCCCAACTGGTTCACCCTCTTCTGTCATATTCTCTGGCATATCTCCCTCCTCCTCTGAAAGGTTGTCGGTGGCTGCTAATGGGACACCTTCTGCGACCTCTTCTACAGATCCGGAGTCTTCTTCTAATCCCAAAGATGTGTCGTCTTGCTCAAGAAGCTTATCGAGTGTTTCTTTGACTTCTGATGCATACTTCTCGATAATTGTTGTTTCGGCGTTCTTGAGTGCCGAGTCACGTAGCGCTTTTGCGTCAACGATAGCTTCTCTTAGCAAGCTTGACATGTATTTGTCTCCTAAAATAGCAAATGTTCAAAAATAAATAGTATGTAATTGAAGTAAAAGCAAGTGTTTGTTACTATCAATTTGGAGTGCCAACAATAAATCAACTACTCCTAGCTAATAGTTTCAATCTTGAGCGATATCAGTTAGCAAAAGATATTGCATACGTTACCATTTATTTTTGCCCCATAATCGCCCATCCGTTAACACCGTTGCCGGCAATTATTAGCGCGCCCCAGTCAGCCTCAATCTTTGCTTGCGCATTCCCGTCGATTGTTTCAGAGCCAGAAGCAGCAATTACTATGTTTTTTGTCGATGCCACACCCTGTATATCCTTGAAGACTAGAGTCGCTCCCTGTCCCAGTACGCTGGCTGCTGGCAAGCTAGCGGTTATGTGACTGGCGTTTCCAGAAACTACTAGATAATAAGATCCCAGCTCAACGTTAAAGTCTGCACTCTTCACCTCCGTGTTGTGTCTTACGGTGCCCTGCATGATCGTTGTGTTTGAGACTGTGACATCCCCAGCACCGTTGATCTGAAATATCGGATTCTTTGTGTCTGACTTGGTTGAAAATATTATCCCAGAGTCCGAGCCACTTAGATCGAGTACCGCGTCAGGAACTAACGTATTAATTCCGACCCTCTTCGCGGAAGAAGAGACAAATAGGGTACTGTCTGCAACAGATCTATTATTGTCATCGCCAACAAAAAGACGCCCTTTATCTAAATTTGGTGTTGCATTTGTGCGACCAGCTCCACCAACTTTGATCTGATTATCTCCGCCGACGCCGTTTCGAACAACTGATCCGATATTTTGCAATAAATTACCCTGCCCAGCTGGAGCAGTGTTAGTCAGACTGCCAGACGTGCCACCAGAACCAGTTTGAACGAATAAAGTGGATCCTTGAGTAAATGTCTCACCTGGAAATAGAGTGCCTAAGTTAAGATTCCCTACCGAGCCGAAGGTTACAATTTGAACGCTTGCATTTTGCGCAACGGTTGAGTCCGCAATGCCAAAAGCTGGCATTTTGCTTGGGTCATCTGCAGCTGCGAGTGCCACCGTCGGGGTCTGACCCTGGACGCCGTTAATATAGACAACTTGACCTCTTGTAATAGTCGCGCCCTCATCGTTTACTGCATCAAACCGAACAGAGCCTTCTAGATCACCAATCACCTCTTCTACGTGCAGTCGGCTCCATTGCAGGTCTGTTGAGCCGAGATCGCTGGTTAGCGTAATACTTGGCACAATATTAACTGACGATGTAATCGCCGAACCAGAAACAATAAACCTTTGCTGTCCATTTGTTTTTATCGCAACAAAATCGTTCTCAAAATCGATTTGGGTGTCCAACGGATCTGATTCAAACTTAATGTCTCCGTGTTGTTGTGGACCTTTCGAGCTATTGTAAGCCATTGTTAATATTCTCCATTATTGTTTTCTCAAGTACCTCTTCCACCAATAAGCCACCAGCGATCGCCATCGGACTGAAACGTTCTTGTTGAATAGTTCATCTTAATTATGCAAGTGTCTGATAAATCGATTGGTCCCTCTTCACAAGAAACTTCGACCACACTGGATGTGATCTTATATTTATCTGAATTGGTTTTTTTAATTATTAGTATTCTTCCGTGATTGTTGTTGGCTGGCGGGAGTTTAACTTTCACTTTGTTCTTCAAAGTATCACACAAGACAGTATAATCTTCTTTCTGTATTTCGTATACTGGCGTATCGGTCTTTTTGATGTTGTGGTACACAGAACCCTCACAAACAAACTTGCTATCTATTTTTAGACTGTCTGTCTGAATCTTACCATCGACCTTCAGTAAATTTGCTGCGGAGTCATACGTAAGTTTAGCCGACGATTCAAATTCACGTGCGCCCTTTAGCTGTAGTTGTCCCTTGGAGCCGGCTGCGTGAGGTACCTTCGTATTAATATAGCTATCATACAAGTTTCTCAGAGTGGTGCTGTTTGTGGAGCCTCGGGAAACATCCCCCACAATTAGCAAGTCGTTGTCTGAGAGATTTTGACCTTGTGAGTTTATTTTCTCTGCTTTCGCCGGATCTATACAGAGCTTGTGGTTCTTGATTGACAGTGCTGAAGTTGTCGATATGTTTAATTCTATTCCTTCAGTGTCGTCACATCTGAGACCGTGACCGGTCTTAACTTGTAGGCTGCCCCTTACGTTGATCAAGCCAGGACCGCTTCTTATAAAGCGCGCAGGAATTGTGCCAATAAACTTATCTGCCGGCAGATCTGATAGTTGGGTAGCTGAGCCCTCGTACAAGTCTGCTGCAATTTTCTTTACTTTAAGTTTGTCCCCGTCATAAGTTAAGTCGTGATACGAGCGAGCGCCGGTCTCACGATCACACACTAAAAGACTGTTTTGTGAGCCACCTTTGATATTTGTGATCGCAACATCTTTCATCGTCGCACACGGGCTTTGCGCATCAGTGTCATAAAACACACTAGCGCTAATAGTATTTTTAAATACTTTGACTCCCCCGATCTCCTGATCGCCATACTGATCAACAGATCCTTCTACGATACCTTTTAATACATTATAAGCCATTATATTCCTCTACTCTCATAAATAGATCTTTGTTTTCTTTATCTCCCTATAAGTAGCAAGCAAAAAAAAGGATGCCCCTCTTGCGAGGGGCACCCAGTATTATTAGATTGTCCTAGTCGGAACAAAGTTTAGACTAGAAGAGTCTCCAGAGATCACTACCAGCATCAATGCAAACCATAGAAACGGCGGCAAATGGCGACTCAAGAACGATAGCGGTCTCGCCATCGACTGTTGCGCCCTGGATTGTAATGGTTAGGGTGGAACTGCAGTTAGCAGGAGCCTTAACCTGAACGATGTCACCAGCTTCGCCTGGAGCAGGCATTGTCAAAACGCGAGCAGCAGTCAAGTTAGCGGTACCGTAGTTGAAGCCCTCTACGAGGTTGGCATCTGCGTCGGCGTATGCAACTGGTGCAGTCGCGGAATCAACAGAAAGCTGTCCACTAGCAGATAGACTGAGACCAGCGCCAGCAACAGACGACTTGAGCTTGAGACCACCAGCGTCAACCTCAAAGGAGGTGGAACCAGAAAGCAACATTGCAGCCTGGAACGCGCCGGTAGCAGAATCATAGCTCATATCGATACTGTTTGTATCGACAACGCTGAAGTGAGCGCGTGTCTCAGCAGCAGATGGACCGGTGTATGTGAACACGCCGGAACCACTGTTGTAAGCGAAGGAACCGTCACCACCAGCATCTGTAGCAGACACCGAAGCGCGAGAACGCACGTCTGTGTAGTAAAGGTTTGTCTCTTCAGGAAGGTCAGCTGTGCTGACCTGACCTGCGCCAGTTCCAAAATCAATGTGAGAATCCTTGACACCATCAGCTTTCAGCTGTAGTGTATCAACGTTGATCTCGATACCAGAATCATCGACGAGAACTGCTAGAACCTCGGAAGTGAATCCGATACCAGCACCAGCGACGGAAGAGTCCAATCTCATTACTCCGCCATCATCAGCTAGAGCAGTGCCACGCTGTAATTTATCAGCAGGGATACTGCCAGAAAGCATAGCGGCTGTGATACCAAGAGCCTTGACGCGAAGTGAATCAGCGTTTGTCTCGATAGAAGAATCATCGACGTTGACAGCTAGAACTTCAGAAGAGAAGCCAAGTCCATCGCCAGCGACGGAAGAATCTAATCTCATTACGCCAGCATCATCAGCTAGGGCTGTACCACGACGTAGCTTGTCAGCAACAATGTTGCCAGAAAGCATAGAGTTTGTGATACCAAGAGCCTTGACTCGAAGTGCATCAGAATCTGTCTCGATAGAAGAGTCGTCAACGTTGACAGCTAGGACTTCAGAAGAGAAGCCAATGCCATCACCAGCGACGGAAGCGTCTAGTCTCATCACGCCAGCGTCGTCAGCTAGGGCTGTTCCGCGCTGCAGCTTGTCGGCAGCAATGTTGCCAGAAAGCATGATGTTTGTGATCTTGCTGTTGCCGATGGAAATAACGCCAGCGTTCAAGGTAGCGTCACCGCTCATTAAAACGTATGCTAGGTCAGTTCCGTCAGACTGTAAGAACTGGTGGGCGGGGCCCACAGATAGGGCAGCTGGGTCACCAGAAGCATCACCGTGAAGGATAGAACCGCGAGCGATTCCAGCCATCTTAGCGAGAGTAACACCATTGTCTTTGAGACGTAGTGCATCAGCGTTGATCTCAATTCCGCTGTCATCGACGTTGACAGAAGCAATGCCGGAAGACCAGCCGAGACCATCACCAGCGATAGAGGAAGAAACAGCAACCGTGACGGCGGCGCTGTTGTTGAAGCTAAAGGCAGCGATACCTTCGCCCTGAGATACTGCGAACTCTGTTAGTCCCTTAGCGACACCACTAAAAGCGATATCACCAGTGACGCCCATTTCGCTGCCGTCGAATGTGAAGTTAGCGGAATCCTCAAGCTCACCAGAAGTGCCAACAAGTGTGACGCGACCAGCTGTGAGATCAGAAACAGCTAGGGAAGTTAGGGAACCGACGCGGGAAGCGTCGATTGCGGTGGCACCAGCCATCTTGAGTGCGCCGGATTCGGTGATGTCTACATCACCCTCCTGCTCTAATGCACCACTTAAGACTGCTTGACCAAATTGAAATTTATAAGCCATGTTTAAAAACCCTCCATGTTATAGTTTTTGAATAGCATTGAGCAGACGCACCTATCCAAACATAATCTAGATAAAAAAGTACCGACTGCTCGACTATAACTAGAGCTTTCGATTTATAAGATTCTTAGCAGATATAATATTTGTCGAGCCCGTTACAATAAAGGTGGATCGATGCATAAGGTGACTCTAAAATAACTGAATTTTGACTATCGATTGTTTGCGATCCTGAAGCTATAATTGTCACATTGTTCGTGTGTGCGGATCCGCCCTCGTCCTTGATAACATAAGTCTGACCATCTTGCAAAGCTCCCGCATTTGGCAAGCTGATACTAACCGGAGAGGCGGCTGTATTAACCCCAATATAGTAATCAGAAGTCGAGGCTGTCAACGAAGCAGATGTATGTATTCTGTTCAGCTTTAAGCCGCCATTAACCTGTAGGACGTTGGAGGAAAACACCAGTTCAGAAGAACCACTGAACTCTCCCGATCCGGCTTGATACTGTAACGATCCTACTGGACCAACTGCTGCGGAGCCACTACCAGCAGAGTTGCTTAAGTTTATCCAATATCCATCAGAGTTCTTGTATTGTATTGTGCCGGCATTATCTCGAATACCATACCCTAGACTCCCAACAGTCCCTCCCCAATTCAAGTAAGCAGAAGAAGCAGATAGGTGTATCCCTCCGCTCACTACCACATCTGAGCCGAATTGAGCGCCAGTAGTGGCAACCAAGTCTCCTGTTATGTTTAACTGGCTCCCATCAAAAGTAAGATTACTTTCACAAGTTAGTGTGTTGGCATCTCCACCTACATTGATAACTAAAGCGTTATCTGTGGCATTCGATAAGCGCGGTATATTTAGGATCTCTGCGCCGTCGGACGTACTCAAGTTACCAGATACTATTGGAACTATTATCTGACCATTCCGGTCCTGCCTAGGCACCAGAGCATTCGGCTGCATGACTGTTCCAGACAGATTATTATATGCCACGTGCTTCGTGTCTCCTTTTATTAACTAGAAGACAAACCAGTTTGCGCCGTTAGAATATAAGCTAATGGCTGGCATAGTACCGGTGAGCACATAAGATGTTGAGCCATCGATCGTGTACCCTGAAGAGGCAGTCAATATGATGTTTGCTCCTCCTCTTACTGCTACCTCGTCCTTCACTAGCAATATAGATCCAGAATTATATAATGATGCGCTTGGGATTAGGATCTGTACGTTGGCTGCATTCTGTACTCCCAATATATATGTTGGGGCGCTAGCAGTATAAGCAGTCACTGTCACAGCTTTATATAGAACGTTAAGCCCTTGAACTGTTGTTGCTTGTGTCGCGGTGCTTACACTGAATAACGGAGAAGATGCCCCAGATAAAGAAATCGACATACTTCCTGTTCTAGTGTGTACGTCGTCATTAGTGTTTCCAAAGCGAGTAGATCCGCTAGCGTCGATCTCTGTAACGTCTTTAATGTGGTAGTGGCTTGCGCTAATCGTCCCTGTTACTACCAATGTCCCAGAAAGAACAATTGTGCTCGGCTCATAGCTGCCAAAAGAAGCAGTATAATATATTAAGTTATTGGAGCCGCTAGTGGAGTTGGCTCCTGTCAAAAACTGTAAAGATCCGGTGGGTCCGGCAGCTTGACCGCCACCGCCACCAGAACCAGTACAGTCTACATAAGCCCATCCAAAAGCCATTGTCTATCCAACCCCTACAGACCCTGACCACGAAGTGCCAGAATCAGTGTTTACTCTCTGTGGCAGTATCGACGTTAGTCCAGCCACAACGCTTGTGCTAGCGCCGCCGCCCCGTAGGTGAATTTCAGATACTTTGATCTCTATTCTTCCGGTTGAACCACTAACTGGAACTTCAAAATAGTTTGTAGCAGTTAGTCCGAGATCGGAGAAACCCACTTTTAAGATTGCAGGTCCCATATTAATAACTTCGAACCACCTTGAAACATAAGGAAACTCAATCTTTACGTTTGCTGATGTGGCATCGATAGAGCCGCTGGCGAATGGGGTGCCACTTGTCTGGTATGCCGGAACGTGGTTCAGTCCCACGTGAGATTCTTGAGATCTGATAAAACTGCTGGCCATATTAAAGCTCCAATGAGTTAGTAATTACATTATAAATAGTCATTTATTATTTCTATTCCGTCTTTCTTTCGCTCGGGCATTCTTTTGCTCTTCACGTGATCGCTCACGTGCAGCACGAATCCTCTTTTGACGTTTGCTGACAGAGGGCTTTTTGTAGTACTTTCTATCTACACACTCTTCAACGATTCCCTCGCTCTTTGTCTTTCTAATAAACTTTCTTACCATCTTGTCAACGTTTCCACGACATTCTTTGGCAGTTACTACAAAATTAGCCATTCTATTTCATTCCTTTCCATATTTTGGTTGCGCCGCCCATTAGCGAACTAATATCCACGCCGGCATCGGCAGGACTCCCTAAGTCAACAGAACCGGGCTGGGCGGCAGGTCTTTCTTGCGCAGAAAGCGGTTCTGTATTTTCAAATAAATTGACTCCATTGTAAGCATTTGCTCCAATAGCGTCCATCATCTTTGCTCTCTGTTCTTTCATCTTTTTCTTGCGCTTCTCGTTCTGGGCATCAAGTGAAGCCTGTTGAGACTGGCTAGCTCTGCGATCAGTTTGCTGAACAGCAGGGATGCTGTGGGCAGGGGCAGCTTCAACCATAAGGCTTCCTTGCAGTCCTTTCGCTACTTCCGATACAACGTTCGATAGCAAGCCCTCTTCTAATAGTACTTCGTGAATGCACTCTTTTACGAGGGGCTTGATTAGTTTCTTCAAATCTGACTTGTTCATAGTTATTCTGTGGCTGGGGGTTTTCTTTGGATATAATGCACAATTATGGAAGAGATCTTTATGATTTCGGGGTGTTTATTCGGCATCGACCGAATAATTCGTATAGCGCCGTGATCATCAGGCAGCTTCTTTAATGCGGCGGAAACATCTCTCTCTCGGCTTCGCAATAAATCGGTATCCGCTAGTTTGTCAATCTTGCTCGCTTTGTTATCTCCTGCACTCTCCGCTATCTCTGTATATAAATATTTACTTTTAAATGGTCCGATAACTTGCATAAAAGCATATAAGTCTTCTTCGAAATTGGCTCTTCCATCATATTTTTTTTTGTGTACTTTCTCTAGCCTTTTGTATTCCTCTCTGTTTTTGACCTTCTGCAGATGATCTCCAAAGTAGTCGTAAACGTATTCCGGCTTTGGTGCTGCAGCAACAGGGACAGGCTCGGGCTCTGCTGTCGCACCTGCTGTCGCAGGGACCTCTTTTTTCGTCTTAACATTTCCCCGCCCTAATCCCGATAGTGGTGAGGGTGTGCCTTGCCCCTTGGCTGCGGCGGCTATACTTTTAGCAGTGTTGATTATATCAGAAACATACTCGTTCAAGATTCCTGTATCTGTGGCTTTTGTTTCTTCAATAAAGCTTAGCCATTTTCTCTCATACTCAGTCATCTTCTAACACTTCGTTTAGCAGTCGGTTGATCCTATCTGCCTTTGTGAATAGTTTGCCTTGGAGTTCTACCGACTCCTTCATCATAAATGCTCCGGGGGTCGAAGGCTCCGAAACCATATCAAAGCAAATCAGTTGAAAGTCATCCTCAACGATTGTCTCTCCCCCGACACTCTCTCTAACTGAACCCATACCTCTCGAAGAGATACCAACGCTCACCCCACCGCGCACCAACTCTTGGAGTACTTGTCCAGCACTCGTATTGAGCACTTTAATTTTACCCATCACATCTTTGCCTTCCATCCAAATTTCAGTTACCATGTGAGAAACTGAAGCAAGGTTGACGACGTTAGACTCTGGATGATCTAGTTCGCCTATTGCTCTGCTTTCTTTTACTAGCTTGGAATAGTTCTTCACTTCTCTGCGAAGAACGTGCTCGGGATAAATACGGTTATTGCCGTTACGAGTGTCAGCCTTCTGCATAATGCCTGTTAAGTAAATGCCGCCTTCCGCTACGTGTCTTTTCTCTTCCTCGGTCAGAAGATCTTGGCAGACTCCGCCTTCACACAATTGGTAAAATTCTCGTAGTAGTTTCATTTGTTTTTCCGTTGAGTGCGGGCGTTACCCGCGTGAGTTAGGAGCCTTTGCAGCAACGACGAACGGGCTGCAGCATCCACTTGTTTGTCCATGTATTCTTCATCTTACTCTTCTCCTGAGAAGTTATTATATTTATGATTTTGCGTCACCTGGATCCCAGCATCGCTGAAAACCATGTTAAGAATATATGAAGTTCCCGAAGACAAAGATCCCAGAAGGAAGAAATTGAACACAGAAACGTCAAAACTAAATAGTTCGGTGAATGGAGAAAGCAGCATTAAAAACCAACCGACGTGAAATCCCATACACATAGGACAGTGAAAGACCTTGCCGTAACCCTTGTAGGATTCTTTGTGAGGGCGTAGTTTTTTTATTACGGGCATATCGCTATAAACTAATATTTGTGTTAGTCCGTAGGCTATTAGGACGAATAGTATAAGTTCCATTATTGTTCTCCTTGCCTAATGTCTGGCTCATCTGTATCTGGGTGGGCACCCACATTATCCTGAAACCATTTTTCTAATTCTTTATTCAGATTTGGCAGTGGTTCATCAGATTTTGCATTTGCCTTAGCGTATCGTATTATACCAACAGCCCATTTTTTTAATTTTTGTTTGTCAACAAGTTGCTCATATTCATCTTCAATTCCCAATTGTGAATAGCCGGGTATGTCTTTTGTTAAAGAATCGTCCATCCCAATTAGATCATCAACTATAAATGCCCCTATTTTGCCACCTTTTTCTTTAGCAGCATTCGCAAGCCATTCTGTTGCTTGTTCGGAGCCTTGCTTTAATTTTTCTTCAAGTTCGTCAGGAATGAAATCCAATACATCTTCTAAATCTCCTATAGTGTCAAAGGTCTGTCTTAGTCTCCCCGTGGCAACTTTAAATCCAAACTTCAATAGAGACTTGCCGATCCTCGGGAACCTCTCGGCTGCTATATTTAATAAGATGTTCTGACCAAGATCACCCCAAGTCTTGGGTTCGTTTGCATTTTCTAAGATAATAAACTTATCCCAGCGTTCCATTATGACTTTCATTTCACTTGGCATTATACATTCCCTTTAGGTGCTTAGTAGCCGTAGCTTAAGGAGTTTGGACTACTAGTAAACCCTGGTCGTATAGATCCCTTCTCTGTGGACTGGGGGACTTCTCCCAATTCTGTAGAGTCTGTCTTGTCTGGATCAGAAAGCTCGTCATCAGACATAGAGATTATTGCTTCTGTGGACTCAAAGTATGGGCGCTCTTCATCAATAAATTTAGATATATTAATCAAGGTCATTTTGGCTGTATTCAAATCTTCTTTGAATGGCTGCTCCATTGTTGCCTCGAACGCTCCACAAAAAGAGGAGCCAATAATAGACTCTGGAATGACCAACCCCTTCTTTCTCAGGTGAGTGAATAATCTATTTTGGGCTCCGTAAGACAACTCAGTCATAGTATCTTTAGGAAAGGCTAACACTTTGTTCTTTGACGGAGAGATTACGATATCGATATCCCCGTGATCAAATATAAGCAAATCCCCACTCATGCTCTTGCGCAGATCCAACTCAAGGCGAATTACTGCTGTCTGGTTTTGTCTTCCGATTTTAATCGTTAACGGCATTTGACTGAAACTCCTTGACTATTGCTTGTGTGCGCAAGATAGTGGTTATTGTGTTATCGTTAAGGGTAGCCTCTTTAAGCGACTCCATTCTATCGATTACCTTCTTTGTCTTCAGGAGCATGTCAGAGTCTTCTTGCAGGATATGAGTGTTCAAGCTAGCTCTTAACTCTTCCTTTAGACGCGCCACTTCATTGTTTAAATATACTTTCAGAGATAGAGAGTTATCTGCGAATGAAGCAATATAGTGGGACAGCAAGACTTTCTGTTCTTCTATTAACTTATCTTCGTATTTTTCATTGAACTTCTGAACGAAGGTGTTTAAGGTTATGTTGTCTATATCTTTTGTTTTGTCGAAAACATTTTTTTCACACATAATCTCCACAATCTTATTTTCTAACAAAACTCTTTCTTTCGGCGATAAATTGTCAGAAAAGATTTGATGAATCGTTGCTAGTGTCTTGTAGTTCGGAACAAAGTTGGAAAAGATGGAAGGATCGACTTTTTTGTTAATATCGTGAATCGTTCTTGTTTGTGCCTCGAAAAGTTCTTTTGGATCAAGAGAAGCTCTCTGTCTCTTTGCTTCTAAAATAATTCTCTGCGAGGTCTCGGCAGATAAATCTCGCGTTTCGTATATAGAACGATAACAGGACAGATCTTTGTTTAAAGTTGTGCCAATAGAAAAGTGTTCTTTTAAAATTGAGATGATAGCCTGCTTTCTGCTATTATCCCCCTTTAGTATAGCTGCCGTCATATCTTTCAAAAGAGTCTCGTATATAACAGCTGTGTTTCTTTTTTTATTGTGCTTTACTTTCATCTTTTTATTCCTTTGGCTTTTCGTTACTCTCAAGTCCCGCCAGTAGCTTCCTGACAGAATCGTTGAGTTCGAACAGTTTATTTTCCTCAGCATCCTCTCTTAAAGTATAACTAGGTAGTTGTTGCTCATAAATACCTTTTGCGATAGAAGAGCCGACCTTCAAAGAGTTGATTTCTGCGCCTGGAAAGACATTCCGAGTTGTATTGCTGCTCTTCTCAGTCTTGCTTTTGGCTGCATAAGATCTTGTTCTCGGACCTGTGTCCTTGCGTCGGTCATTATCCACAGGCTTGTAGCTGCTCTTCTCGTAAGTTCGAACATCTTTGCGAGAACCGGGAGGAACTGCCAATAGAGGAGACTCATCGCCTGCTGGCTCATCAGTCGGCTCGGCTCCGCCTGCCTCTCCACCGGCGTCACTAGCCGGCATCTCTTCGGGTCCGCCAAGATCTCCCCCAAGGTCAAGGTCATCACCCAATCCCAGATCATCGCCTAGACCGCCACCTAGATCGCCGCCTAACCCGCCACCACCGCCGGCGACTGCAGCTTCTGCCACAGCTTGCAGCTTAGCATCGTGTGTACGATCGTAATACATCTCTTTTTGGTTCCTGGCAAATTCTTCGTGAGACATACCAAAAATATGTTCCGACACCCAACGACGAGAGAAGAAGCCTTCTGTTGCAGAACCAGCAATATCGAACTTAGCTTTCCAGTGCTCCACCTCTTGCAACTCAGCAATCTTGGAGGGATTGTTTAAAGATAACTTAAAGCTCAAGAGATCATCGCCGCGAAACCCAAGAGTGTAAAGGTGGATAATCCCTATCTTTTCAAGCTCTGCTACGATTACTCGCTGCAATCTTTGAATCGTTCTTGCGAATCTAATGTCTTTTTGTGCAAGTGTTGTCTTGTCTTCCGATGCTCCGTCACCCATTGCCAAGTATGCCTGGGGAATTTTTAACGCGGAAAAAAGCTTATCTCTGAGGTATTTGATATCATCAATTGCTGTAATGTTTGTGCCGCCGGCAAGATTGGTTATCTCTGTGGCGGATCCTGCTCGGACTGGAATGAAATAATCTTCTTCGATAGACATCGGGTTGTATCGCAAGTCTACGCGACCGGTCTTTGAGTCAACTACAGAGTGACGCTTAAGTTGCGTAACGATCTTTTCCATAAACTGCTCCACCTCATTGGGAGGAACTGCTCCGACATCAATCTTAAACACACGGCGCTCAGATGAGCGTACAACACGATAAGCCATCATCGCATCCTCCATAAGAGTAAGTTGTCTCCAGATACGTCGTGCTGGCTCAAGAATCGAAGTTCCGTAAGGTGCGTACTTATCATTTCCAAGCACGCGGAAGTGGGCAATCTGCCAATTCTCGAAGGTCATTCCTGCAGAGTTCCACTGGTATTGGACGTAGTTCGCGTTAGTTGCGTCTTGACCTTCGAGTCGCTCGACCTCTTGGACGGGCATTGCAATAACTGATTTCACTCCAAAATTATCATCGATGTCTAAATACAAAAAGAAATCCCCGTACTTGCACATTGTGCGTGCCCAGCCAAAAAGATTATATTGAAGGTTTAGGGTGTTGTCGTACAGAGAGCCAAGGACCGCTTTGATCTCTTCATTCGAGCACTTGATATTCAGCATAGGCTTTAGATCAGAATACGTAGTCATTTCATCGGCGTAGATATCCATAGTGGATGCGATCTCTGGAGTATACTCCATTTGATCGAAGTCAATGTATCTCTCTGATCGGCGCTGGTTTCCGATCGCGTTTGTAGCAATGTGGTCTAGCGGGTTATAGAAAGTCTTCTTAAACTGCTGACCGGAAGCTGATTTAAACCTAGCAGCATACTTGTCTAAGTGCTGTCGACGGATGCGGCGGCCTGACTGAGAACGATAGTTTACAATCGGTCCAGAGAATAACCTTGTCAGCCTCTTAAAGAGTTCTGACTGCTCATTGGCAGGGTTCTTGCCTTTGTTAATATTTCTGTTTCTCGGTGCCATTTAATTTCTCACTTTATGATCCACTTGTATTGACTATACAAGTCTTCAGCTTCACTCATCTTACCAAATAAGTTGTCACTTTTGTAGCCTTGTTGTCCTCTAATCTGAGTGTTCATAGTTGTTTTTGTGCTGATTATTGATTTAACAAATGCTTTTTGATAGTTAAGATCTCTCGCTGAAGATTGCAAGGCAGTGTCTCTTACCCAGCAGGCTATTGCTAACGCCATAACTAGATCGTCGTGGTATCCTCTCATCGCCTGCGGTTTGCCGTTTTTCCAAACAAATGTCTTCATCTCTCCGATTGTGCGCGAGGAGTATATGGTAATTAGTTTGTTTCTAATAAACTCTTCTAACTTCGCTACAATAAGAGGTCTCGTCTTCATCGATGTTGTAAATCCCGCGACAGCAGAATTTCCTACTTCTGCCTGATGCTGCTCTACATACTCATGTGTAGACTTTATGGAATAGTATAGATTTGGATACCCATATCCAATAAGTTTATCTAAGACGGTATAACCTATATTATTATTCTCCACTACGAGCATTGCATTTCCGAACTCTCTCCCCACTTGGTTCAAGAAATTTGCATACATATCTGGTGTTGGTTTACCTTGGTATTCGCCCACCACTTCTAGAGTTTCTAGTTTTAGAATGTGTAGCGTGGAATAGTCCGCTCCATCGCCGCGTGAAACATCTGCAACAGCAAGATAGTTGTGAGCAGGATCATAGTCTTCCCAGATCCAAAGGTTTCGATCAAATCCGGTTCTATATTTCGGTTCTTTCGTTTTCTGTAGTAACCAAGTCATACTGTCCGAACCTATAACTGTTTCGCCGGAAGTATTGAAGTTGCACTCCAGCTCTTGCGCAATCTGGCGCTTGGACATATTTTTGGTTTCTTTCTTGAACCATTCTTCATCTCGCTCTGGGTGTACGTCCCACATAAGAGTTGTCAGGTTGAAGTTATTTTCGCCACTCTCGGCACCGACACAGGTCTTATGGAACCAGTTGCCAACACCGTTAGGGGTCGATAGTGCAATGCAGCGCCCACCAGTCGACAGTGTTGGGTATAGCCCGGTCCAAAGATCCTCTAGTCCCTCAATGTGTGCTGCCTCGTCTAGAACCAAAAGGGACAAAGCCTCGGAGCGACCAGCGTCTCCAGAAGTGGACGCTGCCTTGATCGAAGATCCGTTGGATAGAATAAAAGAGGTTCTGTTATCTATATCGATACTTGCAATACGAATCCAGTCTGGAAGATTCTTCATAATCTTCTTAACCTTGTTGACCAAGTTTCCAGCAGTCGCAAACTTGGTAGCCATAACAAGTACAGCTTTATCGCGATGAAAAAGCATCATCCATACAATATAACCCGCAGTTAAGGTAGATATCCCAAGCTGGCGACCTTTGTTGATTACATTAAATCGATAATCGTTAAAATCTCCCAGTAGGAGATCTTGATAATCAAAAGTATTGAAGAGGATTAGACCGTCGATTGGGTGAGAAATTCTAGCGTAACTCTTTAAAAAGTAGGCTGGGTTCTTTCCGCACTTAAGTATTTCTCTTACTTGCTCTTTTTTGCTTAACTGAAACGCCATCAGTCACTTTTAGACTTTGGGCGTGTGTCGTTCTCTGGTCTCTTACCGCCTTCACCGTCCCATCCACCCAGAGAGAGGAACTTTTCCCAATTAGCTTCGGGCTTAGTATCTGCTTCTGCTGATACTTCCATAGACTCGTCTAAGCCGCCAATCCGGTAATGCATCTTAGCAGTGACCCACGAGCGGACACGGGAAGCATTTTCGACGCGCACGTCTATTTCGCCTTCTTTCGAAAGAGTCACAGATTCTCCACGAATCTTACGATATTCTTTTTTGAGAAAAGAAGCGATATCTGCAACACGCTGCTCGATATCTGACTCGAAACCATTTGCGTAAACTTCCTTAAGTTTGACTTCGGACTGATAACTAAGGCACATCATGTTCCCGTAGAACTTGACGCCGAAGCCGTCCATCACTCTTTGATCAAGAATAGGGTCACCTTCTTCTCTCTGTAAACCAGCCTTCAGTGGCACTCCCTTATCGTCAAGAGCCCCATCGTATGCATTTGCTGCGGCTTGCGAAAGCCCTTGTACTATTTCGTAAACTGTTGCCATTATTATTGGTTTCCTTTCATTTTGAGTAACTTTAATACTAAGGTGTTGATTGCGGTACCCCTGTTTCCAAAGATTGATTCAAGCACATTCTTTCTAACTTGGGCTGTTACATTTGGAGTAAGGAGGATTTGGGCTAGCATTTTCTTGTACTCTTCCTCTCCGAGCTTGCCTCCTTGGGTTGTGCTGGTGGTTACCTTTTTTGTTCTTTGTGTCTCTTCGCCATCAGAGGCATCGGCTGTGGGAAGTTCGCCGGCTAATTCGCTGATTTTATCAAACTCTTCCTTGATGAGCCGCTTTATCTGTGATTTAGTGATTTTCATTGGGTCTCCATCCTTTTAGCCATCTTTCCTCTCTGCCTTCCACATATTGGATGTGGCAGGTGCTGCAACATTCAAATTTAATAAGGCAAACATCGTCCATTGCTTTCTTTGGAAAAACTCCACAGATCGGACAATTTTTTAAGGATTCTCTATTAAGTAGTTTTTGTGATATCTTTATGCCATTAACCTCAACTTTTTCTTGTGCCGGCGATTCTTGTGTTAAGCGAGCGTACAACTCTTTCATCTGCTTTCTGTACTCTTTCTCTTTTTCTTCTCCCCAATTTGATTTAGGGTTGGCGATCGCTTCCTCGCCATATTTCTGCTTTATTGCCTTCTCTATCGCGGCAATCTTGTCGTAATTTTTATTGCTCATTAAACACCCTGTATGCTCCATATGATAAGGCTATCCCACTTACGAGTCCGGCAGCTGTCCATATAGCAGGATTTCTCTTGGTCTGTTTTTGTAGCGCTTCTGTTAGCGCTTCATTTTCTTTTTCCAAGGAACTTGCTCTCGCATCACATTCGCTAGCCAATGAGTCATGACGAATTCGTAAGTTTTGTAATTCTAGCGCATGTTCAGTCGCTTGTGTATCTAAAGCGTACTTCATTTTTATGTCGCACTGAGACTGTACTGCTGTATGTTCTGCTAGTATTGTTGCAGTCGCTGCGGGATCAAACAAAACACCCTCGAACGGAGCGCACTGATCTTGTCCTAAAAATGTAAACTTCCCCGGCTCTTGAGCGAATGCAGCGCTACTCCACAAGCTCAAAACCATAAGCGTTAATGATCTCATTGGTTAGCCCCTCCTTGTCTTGAGAAAATTGACGCAAGTATGCACTCTTCTTTTTTCTTTTAGCTAACTCAAGCTGCTCTTGAGCCTCAGCGTGGCTTCTTTGAATCTCCTCAAGAGCTTCTTTATAATCTTCGAGTGCTTCTTCTCGCTTTCGTAACTCTTGCGCGTGAATATCTCTCAAAGATGTGAGTTGTGTTTCCATCGCTTGATTAGATACCTCATATGCCTTACTTAATGTGCGATAATCCATATGCGTTTTGAAAGCCATTGTCGAAAGACATAGAATTATCACCAACTCTTTCCAGTTCTTGAGAATGAATCCTATTATCTTCTGCTTTATCACTCAAGCACCTTTTAGTTTTGCTATGCCATCAATAACAGTTTGTCCACCAATATAAATGCCTGAGATGATTATCCAGTCTGATGATTCTAAACCAGCAGCGACCATCAACACTGTGGCTGTCAACCAAACCAAAAACTTGCGAGAGATAATCTTTTCTACAAATGTATCTAATTTTGCTTTTGCTACCTCCATCACATTTCACCTCTTTCGTCGGGTTTATTATCAACATACTCTTCCGGAGATACACCTGTAAACCACGCATCATAAGGGTTTTGTTCTGGATCCTCTGTGAATTCGAATCCTAGTTCTGCGACCAATCTTGCCCATTCTTCAAACTTAATTTGTTTCTCTTGTTTGTGGGGTGCTCTATCTGATTTCTGTTGGTCTCTGAACTGCTCATCTTCTTCTATTTGATTACGAATCTCTT
>Ga0206131_10001310_pt1 | contig 32220 bp, 19 predicted proteins | sample Helgoland_Spring_FD_148636 | JGI IMG/M metagenome (GOLD analysis project Ga0206131, IMG submission 148636) | Pelagic subsurface seawater microbial communities from Kabeltonne, Helgoland, North Sea - Helgoland_Spring_Bloom_20160517_1 | ecosystem: Environmental > Aquatic > Marine > Epipelagic ...
CTCAAGATTCCACTAGATAAAACTCGCTTAAACGCTTAAAGACTGGTCATAAATAATGATGAATTATATATTAAGAATGACTGTCCTCGGCTTGTGTGGTCTTGCGTTGACGGCTTGCGTATCGCCGAACAGTGCTGATCTTATTCGCAGTGAAAATCATAGCGATGGGTCCATTGCTCGTATCGCCTTTGGTGCGTGCAATAATCCAAGAAAAGACCCGGTTGGCATGTATCCAGCCATTCTTGGCGAGCAACCCGATGTCTTTATCTTTTTAGGTGACAATATTTATGGCGATACTCAGGACATGAAAGTCCTGCAGGCAAAATACGCCAAGTTTGGCGCGGGTGCAGGCTATCAAAAATTACAAGCGACTAGTCAAGTGCTCGCGACATGGGACGATCACGACTTCGGCACTAATGACGGCGGCAATAATTACCCGATGCGAAAAGAGTCCGAACAAATATTCCTCGATTTTTTCAAAGAGCCGCAGGACTCGATTCGTCGTCAACGTCCCGGAATCTACAGTGCGCATACCTTCGGCACTGCAGGGGAAACCTGCCAGATTATCTTGTTAGACACCCGTTACTTTCGCGATGAATTACCGATGGCAAGGTATAAGAAGGGCGAAAAACCTAAAGATATAGTCGGCTGGTATCAACCGACCCAAGACACCAGCCTGACCCTCCTTGGTGATGCGCAGTGGCAGTGGCTGGAGCAACAACTTCAGGTGCCGGCGGACTTCCGCATCATCGCCAGTAGCATTCAGATGCTTTCGGTGGATAAAGGCATGGAGAACTGGGGCAATGTGCCGCACGAGCAGCAGCGCCTGTTCCGCCTACTGAAAGCATCCAATGCCAAGCAGACGATGGTGATATCGGGGGACGTTCACTTTGCAGAATTGTCTAAAGTCGATATCGGCGGCTACCCGCTCTACGATTTGACTAGCAGCGGCATGACGCACGCGAATCGCAATTGGGCCAAGGCAAAGAACTCAATTCGAGTCGGCAAGTCCTTTGCGCAACTCAATGCGGGTGTCATCGATATCGATTGGAACGCTCAACAGGTTGCGCTTCGAGTGATTGATAAAGATGGAAAAACCGCTCTACAACACACGATCCCATTTTCAGAGCTGCAGTTTAAATGAGTGTGCACAGTGCCGTTCCGCTAAAAAGTAGCGACTACGCTCTGACCACAAACTCATCGGGCGAAAATCGAGCGCCAACTACGGCAGTAATAAAGGAGATTTATGCAGATAAAATTATTTTTTAATGGACTGATGCTTGCCGCCCTCTGTGTGCAATTACTGTCTCCACTGAGTGCGGAGGAGCAGGCGCTGGCCGGTAGCCGCCCCAATATTATTTTGGTGATGACCGACGACCAAGGCATGGGTGATCTGTCCTGTATGGGGAACCCGATCGTACGTACGCCACACATCGACCGGTTTTATCAGCAATCCACTCGCTTTGCCGATTTCCATGTTAGCCCGACTTGCGCACCAACGCGGGCCGCGCTGATGAGTGGGCGCCGTCCTTTCGAGGTCGGGGTCACACACACGGTGTTGCAACGCGAGCGCATGGCATTGGCTGTGGTCACCTTTCCGCAAGCGTTGCAGTCCGCAGGCTACCACACCGGACTGTTCGGCAAGTGGCACCTCGGCGACGAGGATGCGTATCTACCGCAGAACCGCGGCTTTGATCAGGTGCTGATGCACGGTGCGGGCGGCATCGGCCAGTATATTTACGGCGATTTTGAACCGAATACTGAGAACACCTATTTTGACAATGTATTGCTGCACAACGATAGCATCGTGCGCACCCAAGGCTTCTGCACCGATATCTTTTTCGAAGCTGCGTTGGCGTGGATCCATGAGCAGGAATCAGAGGAGGATGCGCCATACTTTGCCTACATTTCTTTGAACGCACCGCACGGACCTTTCATCGCACCGGAGTCGTATCAAAAACGCTTTCTGGAGCTAGGCTACGACGAAAAAACCGCCGGACGGTATGGGATGATCGAAAATATTGACGATAACTTTGGTCGAATGATGGAGCAGTTGGCAGCGTGGCAGGCACTCGACAATACGCTGGTGATTTTCATGACGGACAACGGTATGGCCATGCCCCGCATTCAACAAGGCGAGCAACGCATCGTGCCGCACAATGCCGGTCTCAGAGGTGGCAAGAATTCCACTTGGGAAGGCGGCACGCATGTGCCCGCATTCTGGCAATGGCAGGGCGTGCTTGGCGAAGGTGTCGACATTCCAGCGCTGACCGCGCATGTGGATTTGTATCGTACTTTCTGTGAACTTGCTGGCGCAAAGATTCCCGACAGTAAATTGCCGCCAGGTGGTCGCTCGCTGCTGCCGTTGCTGCAAGACCCGCAGGCCGAGTGGCCGGATCGCAAGCTGTTTATGCATATCGGCCGCTGGGACGATGCTCGGTGGAATAAACAAGATCGGGAAGCCAATAAGTATCATGGTGCAGGCGTGCGCACGCAACGCTGGCGACTCGTCTATACCTTGCACAAGGGGAAGGTGCAGACTCAGCTTTCAGACATTTCCGCTGACCCAGGTGAAAGTAACAACGTCGCCGCACAATATCCAGAAGTGCTGCAGGAGTTGAGCACGGCTTTTGATCAGTGGTGGGAATCATTGCCGCCGTTGCTGGTCAATGAAGACCTTGCTTGGGTCGAAGCTGCAGAGCATCCGTTGACCATTCGTTACAACCAACAACTGCAAGAAAAGGGCATTCCCGAGTGGCGCCCAGAAATTGAGTCATCGTCGAAATAATAAATTTAAGTAGTTATGTTTAGAACAAATGATCACTGCAAATGGTTGGCCTTAGCAGCCTCACTGGTGTGCGCAATCAGTCCGCTGCGCGCGGAGGAACCGACGCTGGCGGAAGATCCGTTTGCGCTGGCAAAGCAACAACATCAACAGCTTGAGGAGCAGCCGTGGGTGAGTCGTTCGCCGCAAGAGTTGCAGCTCTGGGCCAAGGATAACTTACACTTCAAGCTGCGGGCTCGTACGGTGATCGATGCCGACGCGCACCCGGAGTGGGAGTGGTTTCGTCAGTCTGGATTCGGCCTATTTTTGCATTGGGGGCTGGCGAGTGTAGCGCCGAATACGGGCGACGCTTGGGCGATGGTTTACTCGAAGCATCGTAACCAAGAGAGCGGCATGCTGCGAACGCCGGAGGAAATGTTTAGCGTCGCCGATACTTGGAACCCAGCAAGCTATGATCCTGACAAGTGGATGGCAGCGGCCTCCAAGGCTGGATTTGGCTATGCGGTATTAACTACGCGTCATCACGATGGCTACGGGCTGTGGCCGAGCGAGCAGGGCGACTGGGATACCGGCGATAAAATGAACGGCCGCGATTTGGTCAAAGACTATGTTGAAGCTTGCCGTAACAACGACATACGAATCGGGTTTTATTATTCTGGTCCCAATTGGCATTTCGATTATAAGAACAAGGACTTTTCCTGGCCGCCCCAAGGCTATAACTACAAGCATGAAAAGGTCGAACTTGACCCGCCACTCGCTGCGGTCATGGGCTATGATCCGCCACTGCCTGGCGACGGTGACCTTCGCGAGCAAGCACAGTCGACCGAGCAGGTGCGCGAGTTGATGACCAACTACGGCCCCATTGACATGATGTGGTGGGACGGTAATTCGATTATGACCCCTGAAGCGCTGGCCGAGTTACAGCCAGATATCTTCGTAGCCCGCGGGCTGATAGCGACGCCGGAAGGGATGCATCACGGAACGAGTGAAAACGTTAAAGTGACCAACGAAGCGGGTTGGTGGTGGGAGCTTTGTATCAAGACCGAGAACACTAATACACCGAATTGGCACTACGGCGCGATCAACGAAACCAACCATTGGAACACCAACAAGTTTCTGTCCGAACTGGTGCGCTGCCGTTCGCTGGGCGGCAATTTACTGGTCAATATCACGCCGCGACCGAACGGTGAAATGATGGACTGGTTCTACGATGTGTGCGACGAGATGGGCGAATGGATGCAACACTCACGTGAGGCGATTTATGCGGTGGATTTAGACGCGCCGCTACCGACGCTCGACCAGACGCAGAACTTCACCACTAAAAAAGGCAACAACTGGTATGCGATGCCAGACGCACGGGGCGCGGTTTTCATTACCGATGTCGCCGCGCCGAAATCGGTCACTTTATTGCGCAGCGGCGAAACGTTGGACTATGAATTTCGCGACAGTGCGCTGCGCGTGGAGGTGCCGGCAGCGATGCAAACGGAACTTCCAGATATGGTTAAAATTGTTTTTGCTGGAGCAGCAAATTTGTAGGGTAACAGCGAACTTTATTAAATTTTGAGTGCGATCAACTGCATCAAGGTGAGTGCGGTGATTTAAGTCATCTACACACCGAACGACTGGTTCATATAAGTAGTCAGCGGCTGCATCATTATTAATTCAGTGAAGGTTACTGATTTTGACACGATCAAGTAGTACACCCATCAAAATACAGTGGGCAGACTAGTCGATTTTGTTTAACTGCCAATTATGTGGCGTGGGTTGATTGATCAGCCACATTTCACGCATCCAGTTGAGTTCTTGCTGTTTGTACTCGGCCTCTTGCGGAACTGCTTCAAGGAAAGCTTCGACCTGCTGCTTTAAGAAGCCATACCAAGGTTGACCGTTTGATTGCTGCAGCTGTGCGAAGAGCGCGGCGCTAAGTGCAGTGTGGTCAGACTCATCGACTGAGGGATTTAATTTACGAACCATGCTGTGGCGCACTAGGGCGATCGTGCGCAGTTGGCTGGTCGCTTTGAGTTGCTTGTCTTGCAGCGCTTTGACTTTGAGTGATTGCTGGTATTGCGGAGTGGCACTGTTGGCACTGAGGTCAATGCCTACTTTCAGTTCTTCGGACGAGTATCGACCGACCATTATATTATCGATGCTTAATGCGTAGTCGCCGTGTGCTAGATTATCGACCGCGAGCACTTGGCGATTTAAGTCATGCTGAAAAGGCACCCAGTCTAAGGCTTTTACTTGTGCCATGTTTAATGGGAAGGGCAGGGCATTCTCGGTCGCAGTGAAGCGCACTGATTTCGGTGTGACTGTGAGTTTGCCGGTGAGCTCGCAATTGATAAGCTGTAGGACTTTGCCGTCACTCGCAGCGTCGATTTGAATCGCGGACACATATGGCGGCATATTTTGTGACTTAAGAAAATGATAGGCCATCACAAGATGTCCAGGCACGCCGGGATGGACACGGTCTTCGCCCACTATAGTCGTACTGGGGTCAATTGCTTGTAAGCTGTGGTTGATGACTCCCATCGGTGTATGAAAGTCGATGACCTCAGCTTGGTATTTGGAGGCGAGTGAATCGATGTAATGCGAAAATCGGCCGAGTTGATCATTTTTGCCGATAAGATTTTCCTTGTCGAGTTCAGCGGTCTGATCGTAGATCGATGGTTTTATGAAAATGATGCGGCAGTCGATCGCATCTAAGGACGCGGCCAGTTGATCCATTGCCTTGGTATAGCTGTCATACGAATTTGCCTGTCCACTGATTTTAGCGTGCAGCGGACGTGCAGCTTCAAAAACGTATCCCGCTGCGTCGTTCATGCCGAGCATGATAGTCGCCGCAGTCGGGCGGTGAGGGGCGATGTCGTCTTCAAAGCGCAGGTTAGTGCCAGGCGCGGTGTCACCCGAGATGCCACAATTGTAGGCAGTAAATGGTTGGCCGGGGAAACGTGTCGCGTAAAAAAGGTAAACGTCGGCGTGGTAACGGCCGCCATGCGTGATCGAGTCGCCGATGAACGCGACGCGATCATACTTTTTAAATGCAGGCACAACGCCAGCCGATGCGCAGGTGAGGCTGGCTAGGCAGACATAGGAGAGTATTCGGCAAATTGGGATTATACAGGTCATTATTGACAAGGGTTTACACGTGTATTGTTATGACGTCAAGTGGCCAATGTTTTGTCGTTTGCCTGATCCATCCTGACCCATATACTACGTATTTGAGATTCCTTATCTTATGAAAATCTGCTCTTTTATTTACTTAACGTGTTTGTTGTCTGCCTTGGTTTACGCCGCGCCAGATCAGCCGAATATTGTCTTTATTATGGCCGATGACTTTGGCCCGGGTGACATTAGCCGACAGCACCAAGAACGCACGGGGCAAGCCGCATTGGCCGCGACGCCGACACTGGATGCCTTGGCGAACGAAGGTCTATGGTTTAGCGACGCACATTCACCGACATCGCTGTGCTCGCCTTCGCGCTATGCCGTGATGACTGGCAACTACAATTATCGCTCCTACGCACCTTGGGGCGTTTGGGGTACCTTCCGCCCGAGCGCAGTTGCGGCAGATGATGCCACCCTTGGGAGTGTCGCGCAAGCTGCGGGCTACAACACCGGTTTTATTGGCAAATGGCATTTGGGCGGAGACTTCTATCACAAAGGCACCAGCAAAGTGTTTCGCGGCAATGACCGAGGTGGGCAGCCGTTAGATGTGGACATGTCAAAATGGATTGCCGCTAGCCCCAAAGACTTGGGATTTAATTATGATTACACGCTACCGACGGGAGTACAGGGGCCGATCTACCTCGCCCTCGAGAACAATGTTTGGGCGCCTTTTAATGATCAGTCAGAGTTGATACATTACGATAAAACCACCGCGAAAAACCTTAGCTTTATTTCTGACAAGGGGCCAGGGCCTGGTGATTCGGAATGGGATACTGCTCAGATCAATAAGATCTTAGCTGATAAAGCGACCGGCTTCATCGAGCGCAGTGCGGCGGCAAAACGGCCATTTTTCATGTGTTATTGGTCGCCAGCGGTGCACTTACCGCACATCCCGCCAGCTGAGCTGAGTGGCGAGAAGATGCGCGATACCACTCCCTCGCATCATACCGATATGAACCGCGTATTCGATTGGGAAGTCGAACAAATCGTCAAGGCATTGAAAGCAGCTGATGTGTACCAAGATACGATCATTATTGTAAGCTCTGATAATGGTGGCTTGTGGGATCCTGTCGCAGAAAAGGCGGGCCATTTGTCGAACGGTGGTGTGCGCGGCACGAAAAACCATCCTTGGGAAGGTGGGCACCTGGTGCCACTGATCGTGACGTGGCCAGACGTGATCGAGCCCAACACGCGCAGTGACGCACTGATCAACGGCACGGACATCATCGCGACCCTGGCAGAAATTGTCGGCACTCGCTTGCTGGACTCGCAGGCAAAAGATTCCTACAGCTTCTTGCCGCTACTCAAGGGGGACCGCAATTTTCAAGCGCGAGATGAAGTCATGCTTCAGGCCGGGGCGCAATGTGAGCTGATGTTTCGTCAGGGTGATTGGAAACTGGTGATGCAGTCTGACTGGCAGCTTAGTAAAATGGAGCCGATCGCGCTGTTTAATTTGGCGGATAATCCGCTGGAGAAAGAAGCTGAGAATTTGATTCACAATCCGGAGTATGCGCCCAAACTAAAAGCAATGCATGCACGGTACCTCAGTGTGCGTAATAATCCAGATCGTACGGTAGCGCTTCCGTAGCTGGGAGCGGATTGAATATCGTGAGCTAAAAATCGTTGGGCTGTTTTATAGTCTTTAAATATAAAAGAATGAAGAAATTAACACACATTCGTAGAGTCCAATTGAGTGCCGCCAGCTTAATATTTGTATGGGTAATAGCTGTCACTCAGGTACATGCCACAGCGGATACACGTCCCAATATATTAATCATCCTCGCGGACGACTTAGGCTATGCAGATACCGGCTTCACCGGCTCTAAGGTGGTGCAGACACCCAACTTGGATCGTCTAGCTGCGAATGGAGTGGTTTTAAAAAATGGTTATGTCACGCACCCTTATTGTGGCCCCTCTCGTTCGGGGCTAATCACTGGTCGCTATCAAGCACGATTTGGCAATGAAACCAATTTTACTTATTCACCGTATGATTTGCATCAAGGATTACCACTGACGGAGAAGACCTTTGCAGAGCGTTTAAAGCCGGTAGGGTATCGTACCGGGATCATTGGTAAATGGCACCTTGGCGCCTCTTTCCCTTTCCGGCCAAGTCAACGCGGCTTCGATCACTTTTACGGCTTTCTCTCCGGGGGGCATTCGTATTGGCCAGATAGTGTGACCACGCAGCTAGATTTATACGGACCGAATGGCACTCTCAACTACAGTGTCAACGAAGGTGGCAAGCTGCCGCTCAGTCGTAATGACCAAGTTGGCGCGTTCGAAGAATACCTTACCACTGCACTGAGTCGGGATGCAGCTGCTTTCGTCAAACAGGGTAGCGAACCCTTTCTGCTTTATCTCGCCTACAATGCTCCGCACTCACCACTGGAAGCGCCCAATGAGCTAATTCAGAAATACCGCCACGTCGAGCCTTGGACCCGCCGTGTGTATCTCGCGATGATTGACTCGATGGACCAAGGTATCGGCATGCTACTCGAGGCGCTGAAAGAATCGGGGAAGTTAGACAATACCCTTATTTTCTTCCTCTCTGATAATGGTGGTGTGGCGCCCAAAGCGGGCTACGTCAACGAGGACTGGGCAGATAACGGACCACTGCGCAAAGGCAAGGGGAGCCTGTTTGAAGGTGGCTGTCGCGTACCTTACCTAATGCACTGGCCGAACGGTTTGCCTCGCGGTAAAGTCTATGAGTTGCCCGTCTCATCACTCGATATTGCAGCCACGGCGGTCGCGCTTGGTCAAGGTGACAGCAGTGGACATTCCTTGGATGGCGTGAACTTAATTCCTTTCTTGGATGGAACCCGTAACGATGCGCCACATGCCGCGCTTTTTTGGCGCATACGCGATGGAGCAGGGTGGGCGGTTCGCACCCCCGCCGCGAAGATGCTCAAGGAGGGCTATTCCAGTAACCCACCTGAATTGTTTAATATGCTCAGTGATCCTTATGAATCGGATAACATTATCGATGCACGTCCTGAACTTCGTCAGCAACTGGCCCAATTATGGAATACTTGGAATTCGAAGAATCAGAGCAATCTATTCTTACAGTCGAATGAGTATCAAAAGAAACGCTTGGAATTGTATCGTCAACTTGACGAACAACTCAAAGCAGATGCGCTGAAGCGCACAGCGCTGGTCATTGAGTGATTTGCAGCAAGCGCAGTAGCGCAGGCATGGCTTCGGCCATTACGACTCGACTGCCACACCGCGGCGGCGTTCTAATTCTTGTCGAATCTCCATCATTTTGTCCCTGGTCAGCGGATAGTGCCTTAACAATAACAGACAAACCAGTAGGGCAACGACTTGGGGCAGGGTATACAGCAGTCGCATGCGTTCCATGGTGCCCGGCGCCTGCTGTTGCATCACCGCCTGACGCTCGAGATTATCGGTGTACATGCCAAGTGATATTGGCTCCTCGCCTTCGGCCAGATATTTGTCGCTGTCGGAAAGCTGATTGTATTCGGCTTGAGCCTGAATGGCGATGGCGGCCTTGCTTGCTTCGGGTAGCTTGCTGTCAAACTGAATGACATATTGCAGCGCGAAGCCGGAGATGGCGATCGCCAAAGTCATCGCGATTTTGTTGCACCAATTGGTAATCGCCGCAATCAAGCCCTCGCTGCGCGAGCCAGTGTTGTATTCGTCCCAATCGCAGACGTCGGCACGCATCGATAGAATTAATACCCAGAAGCCACACTCACCAATCGCGACGAGCGGTTTCATTGTAAGCGAAAGCCATGGACGCCCAGGTATAGTGGTGAAATAGATACCGATGAACGCGATGATCAGAATGCTGACAGACGCCATCATAATCACATGCTTGTCGATTTTTTCAGTGATTTTACTAATGGTCGCGGCTGCAGCGATAGCAAACAAGAGACGCAGCGTGCCGTCCAATCCGCCGAGGCTGGCGCCTTTGAGTATATCGCCTTCATAGATGTAGTAGACATTGACAAAATAGGCGAGATTCGCGGTCGCCATAATCGCGAATAAGTAGGTGCAGATCACCCCAATGACAATCAGCAGCGGCTTGTTACGAACGATTGCCCGCAGTGCATCTTTAAAGCTACCCGCACCTTCTTTGGCGGCAATTTTCTGGTAGCGCTCTACATTAAACAGCGCGGGTAGAATACCGGCCCCTATAATGACTGCCGCGATGATCCAGCTGACGACGCGCACGCCACCCGTTTGGCCGCCAACCCATGCTAGGGTGCCAAGCCATGCGGCGAGTGGAAACACCCAAACAATACCCAAGTTAAAAGCCTCTTGCACGTATTTACGGACGACGAAAATTTTACTGCGCTCATCATAATCCGGCGTCAGCTCGGAGCCCAAGGCTTCGTAGGGCACTGAAAATATAGAGTAGACTGAGTAGAAGAGCATGAGAGCCACAAACAGATAGATGGTGGTCCCTGTGGTGGACCATGTTTCTGGCACCATCCAAATAACCGGAAATAACAACCCAGTTAGGATCGCACCAACAAAAATGAATGGCCTGCGGCGGCCATAACGACTGGTACAAGCATCGGATAGTCGACCGACTAATGGATCAGTAAAGGCGTCCCAGCAGCGCGCCGCAGCAAGTGCCAGGCCAACGACTGAGGCGCCGAGGCCGAGGAAGTCGACAAAGAAGGGGGTAATGAAAATCCAGGCTAGACAGACGTTGGCATAATGATCCGAGACGACTCCCATCGAGTAAGCAATTTTCTGCTTTAGCGGCACATGGTCGGACTGATGAGCTGTGGTATTTACCTTGGGGGAATTCATTAATGCGTGGGATTATCTCGTTTAAAAAAAAATGTCGAGCAGGGGACCGGGTGTAAGCGTGTCGTTTAAGCTAAAAAAAGCCGCCAGCGTGTACGCTGGCGGCCTTTAATTAAATGAGAACGAACAATAAAGTAACTTAGCGTCTTACGCGTCTAAATCCTATAAATGTGCAAAGTAATAAACCAGATATTAATGCATAAGACGAAGGTTCTGGAACCACAGCAACTGATGCAGACGTAGCGAAAATGTTAGCATTATTAGCACCCGCCGTTTGAAAGCCCCAAGATATAGCAGTATCAGTGTGAAAATTCTCAGAAACAGCAACGGTTGTTGACCAAATAGTAGAACCAAAACCTATATCTATATCTGCCCCACCGAGATTTGAAAGAGCTAGAGATGAAGTCCACGCGTCTTTTGTAGCGCCCCTTGTTAATGTCCAAGAGAGACTCAGATCATTTGATTGTGCGTCTGAACCTGCTGTTTGTCCAATGGCGCTAGCAGCGAAAAGATCAGATGATTTCACATCAAGATCAAACCCATTGCCTCTCGAGTAACGCATTCTATAACTGTCACTTGCAGCAATGTAGCGGAAATAAATGCGCGCGACGTCCCCGGAGGTTGGGTTTGCTGCAAGCCTGATTACGTTAAATACATCACTATTGCCAGAAGGATTGGCGTTGAACTTAAAATCCGTGGTGAAGGTCATTGCCCCCGCTGTGGGATCAAAAGTACCTCCTCCCCAGTAGCTATTTTGACCTCCACTAGAAAATACAAACTCCTTATCAGAGGCTGTATTGACTAACACGGCACCTGCAGGGGCCACCCAACCATTTTGACCATTGAGATTAGCGGGTGCTCCGGTGAAGCCCTCGGCTGTGGTGAAATCAAATGAAGCCGCTTGCGTGTCTTGGCTGTAGCTAACGAGGATAGCAGACAACGAGGTAACTAAAATAGCTAGGAGTTGTTTATTCATATAATTTGGGTGTTTGTAGCTGAGGTATTTTTGAAGTTAGCTTGTTACGTGTAAAGTGATTTGCCTGACAATGGCTTGCTGTGACCTATTGACGTGTAAAGTAAGTGGTTTGTAACAGTGGTCAAGGTTTTTTTAAATTATTTTTAAATATTTAAAATTTAGCATTAAGCGGGCCGATTAAGTGCCGACTTGGCTAGCGAGTCGCCACTCCAGCGGTATAGCTGAAGGCCGATGCGTTGAAGAGGTCGAAATTGCCCTCCTGTTTGACGCTGCCCGATCTAAAGTAGCCGAACAGATCGGACTGATAGGCGGCTGATTCAGTCAAAGTGGTGGTGATGGTGGCTACTGTGTCGCTTGTATCTAGATTGATTAACTGCGCCACGGCTTCGAATTGGCCTGGAGTCGCTAATTTAGTGAGACTGAGTACGATGCGCAGCGTGTCGGTGAGATCACTGTCGTTTAAACGATCGTCGCCAACCGCAGCGTAGCTCACGCCGCCCAAGGCTTCAGCATAGCCACCGCCCGATACAAAGAATTGATACATCCCAGCAGCTGAATTTGAGCCTGAGGCATTTCTTTTGATGCCGGCAAAGATTGCATGCGTATTGGAGGTCGATGCGGTGGAGAAACCGACTGAGCCCATAAAGGTCTCAACGCTTGGGATACCTTCAGGTAAACCTTCGAATGTGAAGTCTAGGCTGACTGAGTAAGTCGCTCCGGCGGTCAACGCCGAACCTGCGCCGATTTTGTAATAGGCACTCGCTCCGGTCGCGTTGGGCGCACGCCGCAGAGTGCCGAAGTCTGGGTTTCCTCCTGCTGGGAAATAAAATCCTCCAGCAAACGGAACCTCATTGAAATGGGCGGCGCTTGTTTGTTTGGATTGGTCAAGTGCGCTCGCAAAGTAGCCTTCGGAGCGCTCGAAATCAGTGCTAAATGTAGTCGCAGCATCGCTGACTGTGATCGCAGTTAGCAGGGCGGCAAATGCTAGAGAGTAAGGATATAATTTCATATGGTTCTGAGGGTGAGTTGTTATAGGTAGTATTGTGGGTGCTTTGCTAAGTGCGGCATGCGCGGTTTAATTGTCTGCGTTGGCGCGAATGGTTAGTTTGGCGTGTGATAAGGTGGTGGAGTAATTTTTTAGGGATAGGGTGATTTCATTTATATCCTGCAACTGATTGACCGGAATAGTCACATCGACGTATTCGAAGAAATTTTTAATCGATTGGTGGGCATCCAGGTCGACTGTGAAGGGATGTCCGTTGAATCGGCCACGTAAGGTGCCAGACGGGCCATTTTTATCTTCTAGGCCTAGGCGCAGTGTGACGGATTGGAGTCTGGAGATATTTTGAGCTGGGGTTTCAATCGTAATGGTGGGTCGCTCCCATAGGGGTAGGATGGTCTGCTGGCCATAAAATGCCGTTTCGAGGAGTTGTGCGCTAGTGGCTGCTGGAGCTGCTGTTTCTATAATGATCACTGCGGTTTCAGCGTTGCCGATGCTCAGGTTGGCGCCGATCGCTAAGTCATCGCGTCGTAATTGGAAGCGGCCATTTTGATAAGTGGGCAGTCGGTAGCGGATCGATTGGATGCGGTTGTTACGTGGCAGGATCAATTCAGGGCGTAGCTTTAACGATCGGCCTGACTGGTTATTTACCGCGATGAATATTTGCTGCCCCTTTTTCCAAGCCAAGCTATGAACCCGAGGGTGTATGGGATCCAAACAAAGATATTCGCCACCAACGCCTTCCCATAGATCCATGAAAAAGGCGTTCTTGGTTAATTCATAATCGCCCAGCGCATTACGCTTAACCAGTGCGAACCCAGAATCAGGTTCCCAGTGCATGTAGCCCAACAGGAAGGGCACCGTGAGCGAAAAGTCTGCGGGTCGCTGCATGAATTGCAGCATGAAGCTGCTGTAGTTGGAGACGCGCAGCCAGTAATCGATTTCTCGAGTACCACCGAGCAGTGTGCCGTATTCCGTGATCAACAGCGGCTTAACATTTGCAGAATTGCGCATTTCTGCGCAGAGCAGATCGAGCACGCAGTCGAGACGCCCCTGCAGCCAATCGTCATAGCCTGCGGAGCGAGCCGCATAGCTGGAACGAACGCCCCGATCGTAGAAATGATGTGAGTAGAAATCTAAGTCCGCTCGGGTTAAATCCATGAATTTCTTGTGATTTTCCCAGACCGCGAATGCCGGACGGCCCATTTCCATACGGGGCCAAGCCGAGGCAGGCCCACCCACTTGGATCGTTGGGTCGACTTTTTTCAGCGCCCGAGCAACGCGATTGTGGAAGTCGCCGAGCAGCCCCCATCCATCGAATTGAGGCAGCAGATGGTAGGTCCATTCGTGCTGGATGTCAGATTCATTTTTTACTTCCCAGTAGGTGGCGGTGCGCCCGCTGTCCTCAATCTCATCCGCTACATAAGCAGCAGCCAGTTCCGCGGCGGCGTCAAACGCTTCAATCGCTGGGGTGCCGAGGGTATTTTTCTGACCCGGAATCTGGGCGTCCATAAAGCTTGGCCAAATGTTGAAGCATTGCGCGAATTTCAGTTCTGGGTCAGTCATCCAGAATTGATCGAAGGTTCTTTGATTGAAAATTGAAAGATCTGCGTAGCCAGTTCGATCAGGATCCTCCTGCAAGAGGGGCTCAGTATATGCGCCGTGCCGCGTCTCGAGTTCGTGGGCGAGTTTTAGCATTTGGCGTCCAGGGTAGAAGCCCTTTGCGGCAAAGTCATCTTCCATGCCAGAGAGATCGGAGCCTGGGTTGATGTAGAGTCTGAAAAAACGATCTGTCGGCAATTCGGAGACGCCTTCAATCGAGAGGGTACGGCTTGGGTCGACTTGAAGCACGGCGTCCATCGGCGGTTCAGAACTGTCAGCAATATTAAAAAGGCTTTCGTCAAAAGTGGATGAAAGTCCTTCGAGGGAAACAAGTCGTACGGCAGTCATTACAGCCGACCCTTCGAGGATCAGTGTCTGCGGCTCTTCTGTCCAATCCGCAAACAGCGAAGAGGGTATTTGAATGAGTCGCTGCGTTTGTAACTGTGGGTTCGTATAGACAACTCCTCCTGCCACTTGGTATGCGACCGATGTGATGAGATCAAGATTCTCGCCTTCAATCTCCAAGTATGAAAAGTTTCTGACGTAAGGCGCCAGTGCTTTGGCAATCGTCAAGTTTATCGTGCCGTCGACGGTGCGCTTGCACTCAAAAATTTGTAGCTCTGTGAGCACGCGATTACGTGAGTTGGCTTGGGTTTTTGTTTCAGCTTCGTAGTCGGTGATGACTTTGCCCCAGAAGTTCTCATGCAAGCGTTTTTCTTTTTCTAGGTCGGTCGCGTGGAGAAAAACAATCGAGCAGAGGAAGCCGGCAATAACGCGCAGCATTCGATACTGAGTTCGAGGCGAGTTAAACTGGAGGTGGTAGCATTGCATCTTAATCGGGCGACTATCGAGTGACTCGCAGGGTGAATTGATCGGATAGCCCAGTTCTGGCGAGGGCCGCTTCTTTGCCGTCGGCAACGGGGCGTTCGTCATCCCAAGAGTACAGTGAAATAGTCACCTCTCCAGGCTGCCGCGCAGTCACGCTGCCGAATTTATCAACCGTAGCGATCGCGGGATTGCTGGACTCCCAGATGACGCTGCGCATCGTCGCGTCTTTAGGGGAGATCAATTTTTGCAAAGGGATCGATTCGTTCACTTTTAAGCGAGTCGTTGGAGTCACAATTTTGACTGCGCTCACAGGGCGGTAGGCATTTTTTTCAAGCACCTTACCTAATCGATTGTAGGCGTCGCGTTGCGCTGCGTCGAGTACTGTAATATCTAGGCCAGAGTGGTGCCAATTATTCCAATCGAATTTTACTTTTTTAGCCCCTGCGTGTTCGAATGGATCGGTGCGCAGATCAAAGAATCTGCCCTGTGGATAATTCGCATCTGGGCCATATCGCTTAAAGCCGAGTTCTTGTGCATAAGTGATGCGCTTAGATTGATCTGTCATCGCTCTATTGGCATTGTACCAGGTATACAGATGGTCGCGATGAGCTTTGGTTTGGCTACCAGTTACTTGCGGCCAAAAGCTGATGCCGTCGAGATCCGCTTGGTTTGGTAGGTCAATGCCGGTAGCCTCGCAGAGGGTCGGTAGCAAGTCCGTCAGGTTGATTAAGCCGTTGTAACGGGTGCCAGCTGCAATGCTGCCGGGATAAGAAAGTACCAACGGTACCTGCAGGCCGTTGACCTTACATTGGCCTTTCGCGCCGATGAACACCGAGCCATCCTCAAGAGTATAGGAGAACGCTGCTTTGCTGCCATTGTCACCCATCACTATGATCAGGGTCTTTTCTCTGAGTCCGAGTCGATCCAATTGAGCGGTCACCTGACCGATCATTTTGTCCATATAGGCAACCATGTCAGGGTAGAATCTGCGATCATCGCCTTTAAAGGCGCCAAAGGAATTGTCTGGTTTGACGCCGGTATGTGTCATGACTTCGAAATTGTCATAAGCGTCCTGAGGTTGCGTGTCGGGTGTCGGCGTATGCTCATCGTGCACCAGCAGCATCGGATAATACAGGAAGAAGGACTCGTCTTGGTGGGCTTCAATAAAATCGAGTGCAAAGCGATTGACCAGTTCTGGGCCGTAGTAGCGGCGGTTTGTTTCTGGGTCCAAGCCACTGTACCAATTTATTTTGCCATTAACCACAAAGTTAGGGTCGATGTGGCGAGGGCCTTCATAGAGTAAGTCGAAACAGTGGATCTTGTCCCAACCGAATTGATCCACATAGGTTTCACCTGGTATCGTTGCGGTGCCTCTGGATTGCTTCCACTTACCCGCAATGCCGGTGATGTAGCCAGCTTGCTTGAACAGGTCTCCAAACGTGATGTGCGATGCATGCAAGGCCTTCGCTTGCACGAAATTACGCTGATTGTTCATGCCTGTCATCAGCGCCACGCGAGTCGGCTCACAAACCGCGTAAGCAAATGCGTTGCCAGCCAAGACACCTTCATCGGCCAGTCGATCGATTGCAGGGGTGGCCACTGGTACGCTTTCGAACAAGCCCGCGGTCGAATTTAGCTGTTTGGCACCATAGGCGGACACCCCATAGTGAGAGATGTCATCGATCAAAATAAACACCACATTGGGTCTGTCAGCGCCGTGCAATGGCAACCATGCCATTAGCATGGCAAGCGCAGGCCAGAGTATACGCGTGAAGGATCGTGTGGTGTTGGTCATTTAAATGCTGCGAATGGGGGCCGCTTTTAGCGGCGCTAGTCGATTGTGATTTGATAGAAGGCGGCACTAGTAGCGGGTGTGAACGAACGAGAGTTAGTCGGAGGCGTCGCGGCTATAGTGCCCTCGACTACTGTCCAAGGCTGTCCTAAGTCGGTAGTCATGCGTATGCTATAAGTTCTGCCCGAAGCAGATGGCCAAGACAGATCAAAGTCAGTCGATACATCTTGTATGTTGATGCGGAAGCTTGAGCTAGGGTCGGTCGGATCGGTACCAGCTTGAAACTCTGCAGCATCTGTGTTGCCGTCATTATCAATGTCACTGCTTGCATCGACAGTGCTTAGACTTGAAAAGTATGCGTTTTCCCAGCTGTCTTCGATGCCGTCGCTATCGTCGTCGATATGGATCAGTGGCGGGTTGACCACAATGGTCACTTGTTCGCTGATACCTGTCGTATCTAGTGTCGCAGTCGAACCTGATGCGAGTGGCCGTGCGTCTTCCCAAGAGTAGAGGGAAATGGTGGCCTCCCCGGGTTGCAGTGCTGTGGCAATTCCAAATTTGTCAACGGTCGCCACCGTGGGGTCACTGGATTGCCATACCACATTACGCATAGTCGCGTTTGCGGGAGTGACCTGTGCCTGGAGTTGAACCGAGTCGTTGATACGCACTTTTCCTGACGACATTGATTGATCGCTTGGTTCGGGGGTCGCCGTATAGGTAAACGAGTCAATGTTCAGCAGGTCGAAATTGCCAGCTTCCTGAACGGCTCCCGAATTGATGTAACCATACAGGTTTTTAGCAGGCGAATAGGCATCTGGACGATTCAAGCTTTTCGAAATCGTAGCGACAATTGTGTTGGTCGCTAAATTAGTCAGTGTTGCGACCGCATCAAACTGACCAGCGATGGCTGACTTGGTCAGGCTGAATTCTATCCGCAGAGTGTCGGTCAGATCATCGCTATCCAGGGTATCATCGCCGATATCTGCATAAGGGATATTCTGATTCAAAAAACCACCACCGCTTATAAAAAATTGGTATTGTTGAAGTTGTCCGCCCCCTTTTTGTATGCCCGCATACATGACATTTGCGTTCGCGGTATTTGAGCTGGAGAACCCGTTGGCGACTAGCAAGGTGGCAGGCACCGCGCCCGAAGCGGTGTTTGGTAAGCCTTCGAAAGTGAAATCCAAAGTGGTGCTCCATGTTGCGCCGACGCCAAAGCTAGCCCCCGCACCAGTATTGTAAAAAGCCCGACTGCTGCCCGCGGTTGGTGATCGCTTTAGCGTTCCGAATACTGGACTTTGTCCAGCAGGTAGGTACAGGCCTCCTACTGAGGTTTCAGTAAAGTTGGCTGAATTATTAATCCCCCCAGCACTCTGAAAACCTTCAGAGCCTTCAAATTGAGTCGCATACCTGACCGTGGCGAATGAAGTATCGATGCCGAGGTCGGTAGCAGCTACTTCTGCGTTGTTAGCCAGTACTGTGCCTAAGCGGTCATAGGCGGCTTGCTGTTCCGGAGTGAGTGCCGCAAGATCTAAGCCTGAGCGCAGTAAAATGCCCAACCCGGTATCCACAGTATTGTTGTATGCATCCTCAAGCTCGAGCGGATCGGTGCGTAAGTCGAAGAAACGGCCCTGAGGGAAATTGGGAGGGTCATTTTCATCTGGCGCGTAACGTTTGAAATCGATTTCTTGGGCGAACTGAATCAGTTTTGTGGTGTTCGTCATTGGCTTATTGGCATTGTACCAAGTAAAGATGTTTTCTCTGTGTGCAGCAGCAGTATTGTCAAGTACCTGCGGCCAAAAGCTGATACCGTCGAGGTCATCGGCATTCGGGATTTCGAGCCCGGCTGCTTCACAGATCGTCGGGAATATATCGGTGAGATTAATCAAACCGTTGTATTCGATCCCTGGAGCAATGGTGCCTGGTTGAGAGAGGAGGAGCGGTACCTGTAGGCCGTTCGCACGGCATTCCCCTTTGCCGCCGACGAACTCAGTCGTACCTGGTACAGTATAGGAGAAGGACGCTTTGGTACCGTTATCACCCATGACTACGATGAGCGTGTCGTCTCTCAAATTAAGTGCATCAAGCTTGTCAATGATGTTACCAATCATCTTATCCATGTAAGCCATCATATCTGGGAAGTAGCGCCGATCATCACCGTCAAAGGCGCCGTACTCGTACGCAGGGTCTTCCTTACCTAATGGATACGTCACCGTTTCAAAATCATCATAAAGACTTTGCGGCAGGGTGTCTGGGGTTGGCGTATGCTCATCGTGCACCAGTAGCATTGGGTAATAGAGGAAGAAGGGTTCATTCTGATGCGTCTCAATGAAATTAAGTGCGAATCGATTGATTAAATCGGGACCATACCAGCGTCGTCCTGTGAGTGGATCAATGCCGCCATTTACTTGTTTGAAATACGTAACCACGCCATTGATCACAAAATTCGGATCGATATGACGAGCCCCTTCGCCGATTAAGTCGAAACAGTAGATCTCATCCCAGCCGAACTGATCCACATAGTCTTTACCGGGGATTTCGGCAGTGCCTCGAGATTGCTTCCATTTACCGGCAATCCCAGTTACATAGCCCGCTTGCTTAAAGATGTCGCCAAAGGTGATTTGTGATTCATGCAGAGCCTTCGGCTGGATGAAATTCCGATTGTTATTCATGCCCGACATCAGGGCGACACGTGTCGGTTCACATATCGCATAGGCAAATGCATTGCCAGCTAACAGGCCATCATCGGCGAGTCGGTCGATTTGAGGAGTGGCAACAGCTGTGGACGGAAAGAAGGGATCGTCGTTGATGTCCAATTGGGTCGAATTGAGCTGCGTCGCACCGTAGGCAGAAACGCCGTAGTGTGAGAGGTCATCAATTAGAATAAATACTACGTTGGGTTGCTCCGTCGCGCTCAGTGGTTGCACGGTGAATCCGAGGGCAAAGCAGAATGTGAGTGTCAGGAATCGGAGGTAGTTGTATGTAGTCATTTTAGGTATGGGTAGGGTGCTTAAAGGGAACCATCGATTGGATTTAGCTTCTTTACATCGGAGGACTGAACGGTCGATGCACCGATACTTGCTGTGGCAGTCATGGTTTGCGGGATCTCGATACGGAGCATGCCGGACTCGAGTTTGTCGGCATGTGCGTGAATCGAGACTGTTGCGGATTGGGCATGGGTACGGATGATTAATTGCGCGTAGCCGTTGAACAGTTGCCTGCGTGGCGCTTGTTCGGGTTCGTGGCTGGTGGGGTTGCCGTTGCCGACTCCGAGTAAAGTCGCAGCTCCACTGATTTCGAAATCAAGCATAGCGTCCGCGGTGGGCACACTGCGCCCAGCGGAATCGCATGCACTCACATTGAGGATCACGACGCTGCTGCCGTCTGCCTCGGTATTTGAATGGGCGTTAATGATGCGTAGATTTGTAGCAGGACCCGTGGTTTCGATGGAGGTGCGGACGATCTCCTGCCCAGCAGAGTCGTAGCCGACCGCTTCCAGCGTGCCTTGCGTGTAGGGGACGTCCCATTGCAGCTTGCGATAGGGCGCGCGTTTGAGTCTGCCTTGAGATTCGCCGTTGAGGTACAATTCGACCTCGGCGCAATTGGTGTAGCACCATAGGTCGATGATTGCACCGGCTTCACACTCGAGATTCCAGTGCGGAAATAAGTGTAACACGGGTGCGTCGGTCCATTCCGCTTGATAATAATAGTAACTGTCTTTGGGGAATCCGCATAAATCCATTAAGCCGTAACGAGTGATGACTGCAGGCCAGGAAAAAGGATAGGTTTCGCCGCGGTAGTCGAGGCCCGTCCAGAGAAATGTGCCAGCGACGAAATCGCGCGTTGCACAGTCTTCCCAAGTGTCCTCGATCGAGCGCCCCCATGGAGTCAATGTTTCGGCATAAGCGGTGACCATCCCGGCGCGCTTGGGATTCAGATACACCGGGGCATCAGCGCCGATTGCTTCAGGGTGGGGGTGCAGTGCTTCGCCCTCATAATATTCCTGTCCGTAGAGGCCGCGTGTCGAAGCTGAGCCGCCACTCTCACTGGCGATGAGAGGGCAGTCTGGAAACTTGTTTTTAAATTCGTCGTAGCGTTCTGCCTCTGCGGTGAGTTGCCCCTGCGCGTTTTCGCGCATCGTATAGTTAGCGCCAAAGGTATCAATTTGAAACCCGTTGTTAACAAAGTTTTCAGCGATGTTGTTGAAGTCGCAATTGGCAGAATAGATGCAAGGTCGTGTCGGGTCTAAGCGATGCGTCAGGTCCTGCATCCTCTGCAGCATCTTCGCACCCATAGCATTTTCTTGGATCAGCATCTCTTCGTTGCCTAGTGACCAGAGGCAGACCGATGGGTGATTTCGGTCACGCGTGACGAGTGCTTCGAGCTGTCCCAAGAATTCCGGCGATGTGCCGCTTAAGCGGGTTTCGTTCATCACGAGAAACCCCATTCGATCGCACAGGTCAAGTAGCTGTGGAGCAGGAGGGTTGTGTGCGGTGCGAATCGCATTGCAGCCCATCGCTTGCAATTGTTTGAGGCGCCACTCGTCGATGGTTGGCAGGATGGCAACGCCGACACCCGCATGGTCCTGGTGATTGCAGACGCCCTTGAGCTTAATATTTTCGCCGTTGAGGAAGCATCCTTGGTCGGCATCAAAGCGAATCGAACGCACTCCAAAGTGGCTCTGGTAGACATCGCAGGATTTGCCTGCGACTTGGACATGGGTTTCCAAACGGTAAAGATGCGGCGATGCGACACTCCAGAGCTTGGGCTGACTTAGCTCTAGGCGATGATTAATTGCAGCGCTCGTTCCGGCAGTGATTGGAGCGGTTTGGCTCGACTCGTAAACGGGGGATGCTCTCTTATCTGCAAATATCTTGAAGGCGACCTCGGTTGCACGATCTTCCCTGCCGGCATTGTGGATCTGTGCCTGTAACTCAATTTGAACCTTAGAGAGATCCGCCTCGTCCGGGAAAGTGCTACGAATACACGTACCAGAATAGGGTACATGCAGGTCGTCGGTGGCGACCAGACGGACATCGCGATAAATGCCGCCGCCTTCATAGGACCAGAGTTCGAATTCCTGCGCATCGCAACGCACCGCGATTGCATTACATTCATTCGGGTCGCAAAGTTCGGTGACATCGAGTGAGAAACTGGTGTAGCCAGAAAGATGACTGCCAGCGAGGTGTCCGTTGACCCAGATGGTGGCATCGCGGTAGATGCCATCGAATTCAAGATGGATTCTTTGGTGACGGATTTCCGCAGGGAGCTCGAACGTCTTACGATACCAACCCACATCAGTCGGCAGCGAGCCATGCACTGCATTGGCAGCCGGCGTGTACTCGCCTGCAACGACGAAATCGTGCGGCAAGTGCACCTCGTGCCATGCTTGATCGGGGTAGCCGACGCGCGAAATACCATGATTGCCGGCTTTCATCCACTCCGCTCTTTTGAAGCGATTGGCATGAATCGCACGGTAGTTGGTTTCGTTAAGGTCGCCGCGATGGAACTTCCAGCCATCGGTAAATTGAAAAGTCGTGCGCATCGTTTATTTACGTCTACTAGTTGGATGTCGGATCGAAATATTTTGCCCAGTTAGCGACGACTTTACTCTTTTCGATGAATTCGACATGCCAGTCCGCGAACAGGTAATGACCGCCACCGTTATACGCATCTGAGACGCTGGCTTTCGGCCATCCGGGCCAAACCATATGATCTACGGTACCGTCGCCGTTGGACTCCGCAACCACCACCATTTTTGCTGGATTCTTGAGAAGGTTAGTATGCATTTTACCCTTCCCATCGGTTCTATCATCCGCAAGGTGCTGGTTGGCTGATGACCATTCGCCAAGGCCGACGTAATTGTAACCGTAACCAGAGGTCGCACCGCATGTCGGTCCGCTAGTAGGATCAAAGGCTATTTCGCGGAAGGGGCTCTGAAACACGGTTTCTGCGGGCGCCACATTCCAACGATAGCTGCCATCTATGCGCTCTACAAAGCCAAGTTGCTGACCGATCAGATCCGGCCAAATGTAAGCAATTCCTTGGTCGTCCTGGCCTGCGTAGCTTGGGAAGGAGCCTTGGCGGTTTCCCTTTCCTGGTGCGCTTTGATTAATTAGCAGCTGAAAGCCACTGCCGATTTGGCGTAGATTGCTGACAGACTTTGATGCATTGGCACTCTCTCGAACGCCTGCAATTGTTGGAATTAAGATGGCGGCGAGGATGGCGATGATCGCAATCACTGTGAGCAGCTCAATCAAGGTGAACCCCGCGGTTTTTGGGGAATGTAACGAATTGCTTAGAGAGATTTTTTTCATAATATTAATTTATAATATTTGTAATACGACGCCACTGCAGGTTCCATATTTGCCACCTTGATACGCGCAAAAAAGATGAGTTGGTTTGCCTGCTGGATCGATCAGTAATTGCGGGCGCTCAAATCTTCCTTGGCGCTCTAGCCCGGGTAAGGTTTCATCAAAATATGATGGGGCATCCTTGTACGCAATTCGCGGGTTGTGCCATTCGAGGCCGTCGCGAGATTCCATAAAGAGCCCATATTCGTGGTTATAAAAGCCCATGTCGCGCAAAATCATTTTAAAGGGGAAATCGCCTCCTGTTTCATACCAAGTGTAGGCGTCTTCGCACTGCACGCGTTCGCCGAGATTGGAGAAATCTACAATCGGATTTGCGCTGTGCTTGAGATACGGACCTGTGATGTTGTTCGCGACCGCTAGGCCATATTTACGATTGCCGTTGAAGCGGCGCCCTGTGTCCCAATCCCAGCCCTTGTAGTACAGCCAGTACTCGCCGTTCGGGTGTTGCAGCAGCGAGGGATTACTGACCACGGCATCGTCCCATTCTCCAGCTTGGCCGACGTCAATTATCGGTTCGTCTCCCACGCGTTGCCAGGGCCCATCGAGGCTGTCCGCAATGGCAAGACCGATGCGTTTGGTGTACACTAGGTCCGTATAATACTTTTCGTAGGCCTCATCAGATAAGTGTGGTAGATCACTCTGCTCAATATCTAGGGATGAGCCGTCTGCACCCATGTAGAATAATGCATAGCGATCACCCACTTTTTGAATGGTGGGATTGTGGATCGCCCACGAGTCCCAGGCATCGCCACCTCGACCTTTTAAAACCACACCCAAATCTTGGTAGGGGCCCTCGGGACTATCGGCCACCGCATGGGCTACCTCGCAGGCCGAAACCCAACCGGAAAATTTATACTCATTGCGCCAGCGTGAATAAAACACGTGGACACGCCCGTCTGGGCCGTAAATGGGCGAGCAACACCACACGTGGTAGCCATCGATCTCGAGGATGCGACCCAGCGGATTGAGCCGTTGTTCAAATTTTGAAGTCGCAATGTCTTGCTGTGCTGAATGACTCGAATTGAAATAATTCGGGTCATTTAAGGATGGTTTTGTGGTCATGTGATAGTTACTTTATACGAGTAATGTTAAGGTTTACAATATGTCAAGAACTCTGCACAATTTAAATTGGCGGAGTCTAGTTCTTTCTTGCTTAAATGGTATCTCTAGTAAGAGATAATTTTTATTATGATAAGAGTGAGTGATATTGCTGAAAAGCTTAAATTATCTCGAGTGACGGTGTCGGCAATACTGAACGATCGCTACCGCAAGCTAGGGATCTCCGAGAAGACCGCTGCACGGGTGCGAGACTGCGCTCAGGAACTCGGCTACCTGCCCAATCAGAATGCATTAAGTATGAAATCCGGGCGCAGCATGACGATTGGCATGCTCAGTAGTTCACTCGGGGAAGAGTGGGGGGCAAAAATTCTCGTCGGGGCACTATCTGCGATTCAGAACTGTCCGTATTCGCTGCGAATCGAAGCCGTGCACGGTGCCGCGGAGGAGCGAGTCGCGCTTGAGCGTCTGCTTGGATCCAGAATTGAGGGTCTTTTTTGTTGTAATATCAATCCTGACCCTGAGACCGATGAGTTCTTTAAACTGGCCACGGGACGCTACGAGGTGGCGGTGGCGAGTACCAACTGCTCATTTTCGTTCCCACATGTTCGCGTGGAGACCGACAATTCCGCAGCCGTCAGAGCATTAGTGGAGCACCTCTTCGAGCTTGGCCACCGCCGAATTGCCCACATTGGCGGGGATCAGATATCAGAGGCCAGCCGCGAGCGTAGTGAGGCTTTTTTACAGTCGGTTGAATTCTTTAAATTGAATCCTGTTGAGTGCCCGGTGCAGTTCAGTAATTGGCAGTCTGAGCAAGCGCGTGCTCTCGCTCGAGAATTACTCAATCAGGCTAATCCTCCCACCGCAATTGTTTGCGCCAATGATGCACTTGCTGCCTGTATGCTTCAGGTTGCCCACGAACTCAAGTTGAAGGTGCCAGAGGCACTCTCGATTGTGGGGATGACTAATGAACGGGTCAGTCGCCTGACAGTTCCTCAAATAACCACGGTCAGTATCCCAGAGGAGGAGATTGGACGCGCCGCAATGTTGGCGCTAATCAAATCCATTGACTCGAAGCAGGCTGAGGGAAATCAAGGCATCGACCGTCATGCCTGCTCCATCGTGGTCCGAGGATCGAGTGCTGCTGCGCTGAAACAACTTTAAGCTCGCGCGTGAATCATGATTGGCGGCAATTCAGTTGCGGTGCATTGGATCGGCGTGCAATCACTGGTGTCGCTGCGTTCAATCGGCCCCAAGAATGCCTGTGCGATAGGCCTTAGCAACCGCCGCTGGTGCGTTGGGCGTTTTGAGTTTTTCGTAAATATGACTCACATGGGTATCGACTGTACTGTAGCTGATCTTGAGCCGGATGCAGATTTCTTTCTTCGCGAGTCCTTCAGCTAGTAGGGTGAGGATTTCAAGTTCTCGTTCACTCAGTAGCTCGTTGGCTGAATCTATAATAGGCAGTTTCGCTTGCAGGGTATTTAGAATAAAGCGGGCGATACTTGGATCCAGCGTCGCTCCGCCCGCGATGACGCCGCGGACACCATCGATTAATTCATTGGCACGTGAAGACTTCAGTAGGTAGCCAGAGGCACCCAGATGAATCGCCTCCAGCACATCAGCCTCGGCATCGGACTGGGTGAGGATGATGACTTTTACATTGGGCAGTGCTTTTTGAAACCACGGTAATGCTTCGAGGCCGTCCATGCCAGGTAAACGCAGGTCGAGCAGGATCACATCGGGGACTGCATGGCTCGCCTCTTGTTCTATGCTGCGCAGGGCAATTTCGGCGGTGCTGAATTGGCTGACTAATTCGAAGTTTGGTTCGATTTCGAGCGCGTGTTCGATCACTGAACGGTAATCACGATTATCTTCAACTAACATGAGGTGGATGTTTTGTTGCATAGGATTTTTTTCAGAGGAGATGAGCTGTTTGGGGAGTGGCTTGCTATGGGCTATTAACCTTGGGTGTTTGGTGCAGAACGCAAGCGACGTCTAAAGCGCAGGCGCAGTTGAATATGTGTGCCACTGGGCTGATGTGGGCTGGTGGACACATGCCCTCCGAGTATGCGGGCGCGGCGTTTGAGGGAAGAGGGAATATCGCCGTTCAGGCCGCTGCCATTGTCGGTGATGATCAACTCTAGATGCTTAGAGTGGATGGTTAAGTGGGTGGTGACATGGGTTGCGCTAGAGTGGCGGATGATGTTGGTTAGGCATTCTTTGTAAAATAGGAACAAGTCGATGCGTTTACGGGCAGAGAGTTGCGTGAGCAGTGACTCGCCTTCGAAAGTTAGTTCATGATCAAGGTCGGCGGTCATGCGTGCGGCGGTGCGACGCATGTTTTCGGCTAGATCGACGAAGCGTTGTTTGTCTTCGAGCATATTGACGCAGTAGCGGGCGGCACGGCCTGTTCGGTCGGTAATCTCCCACATGCGTTGCAGCAGTTTTGTGAGTCGTTCTGGAGAGTGCTGGGCTTTTTGCACCAGATCGCCGAGCATGCCGATGGCATGTAGGTTGGCTCCAAGCTCGTCGTGCAGGTCGGCGGCGATCTGTTCGCGGGTGCGGAAAATCGCGCGTTGCCGAATGTTGCGCTCGACCAGCACCACAATGATGACGACTGCTAGGCTCAGTGCAAACAGCCAGCTCATGATGCGGACAGTGCTCTTCTGGCTGGCGTAGCGGCGCTCGAGTTCAGCAGTGATCAGTGGGCGTTGCGTTTCGAGTTCATAGCGCTCCGCCAGTTGCTCAAGCCATTCCAGCTGCGGAAGAATGTTGCCATGAGTGTTGCGTCCGTCGGTTAAGGCAGCCACTGGTCGGTTTCTATCGCGCAATCGCGCATCGATTTCAATCGGCTTACCTAAGGCGATGTTGCTGCCGTTGGCGTAAATCTCGATTTCGGCAAAGCCAATGCGCTGCTTATCTTGGCCGCGGTGGTTATACAGGTAGGGCTTAATCGCAGTCAGGCGAATGTAGCGGCAGCTGGTCTCGGGTAGATTCCACCGCATCACTGGACTGATATCAAATACGCTGCTGCGCTCAACTTCTAGCAGTTGGCGGGCATCTGAGAAGTTGGCTTGATTCGCGCCTTCGATCAGCAGTTTGTGGGGCATACCCATGCCGATGGTCTGCGCTTGCGGCACAGTGTCGCCCAGCTCGATCAGGTGAAGATGGATGGCGGACACTGGGAAGCTGCGTTGGAGATCAATGCTGAGCGTGGCCATTTTGTTGCGCGGAAAGCTCGGCGGGCTCAAATAGGCAGTGCTCGGTGCCCCTGCAGCTGCATGCATTTGGTAAGGCAGTGAGCCGTCAGTAAGGAAGCGGGTGTGCCAGCCATCGATGTCGTATGGCATCGATCGGGACGCCCTGACTGGCTGGCGCAACGCCACATTACGGGTGCCGCTAAACACCAGCACTTCTGCGAACTGCAAGATGAAATTACCATCAAAGGCTCGGCGGGAGAGGCTAGCGGTTTCGATGCGAATCTTCGCAGCGGTTTGGCCAAAGGTTGGCACAATTAGCGGGGCAATACGCGGCAAGTCTTTTTCGGTGGTGCGCACCTCGGCCAGCAATTCTCCCTGTTCATTCAAGATACGAAACGCGGGCGGAAAGGCATCCGAGTGAAAGTTCGTCTGCGAGTTGCGCCAGATGGTGGGCACTAAGATGATTTGATCCACCGGCACGGACGCTGGCAGGTCAATTTCGATCCAATTTGGCTGAGTGGCATCGCTGGTAGGAAACGAGCGGTAACCGATCGGACCCACGCCGCTGCGCAGGGTGCTGCGGGCTAGCTGGGCTAAGCGGTTATCAATCTCAGACAGCCGCTGTTTCAGTTCCGACTGTGACATATCCTCAAGCGGCTCTGCCTGGCTGGTGCCAGCTAGGAGAGCGATAAACAGGATTTGAAGTAGGTAACGCATGACGTATCTAAAGTAGGATTCGGTGACCAGTCCAACTCAGTTTTTAAGTCGTTGCAACCCTGCAGGCGAAGCGGTGAATCTGCTCTGGTGTAAATATCAGTTGGTGAAAATATTTATGCAGCATTTTAGAGTGATTCCAGCGGTATGTTATTCTGTTCACTAGGTATTTACGTATATTGCGCGATTCGAGAATTTAGCGTATTATTAAAATAAGTATTGTTTTTATTCATCTAAACAACTACCTCTAATCTATATTTATTTATGAAAAAACAATTAATTGGAATTTTTAGCCTCGCTGCGTTGGCGAGTAGTGCGTCAGCGGCAACAATAAATTGGAACGGTGCTTCCTCGACCGATAACTGGAACTTTGCTAACAACTGGGGCGGCACAATTCCGGGCTTAAATGATACCGCATTTATCCGGGTGACTGCCAATCCGTTCCAGAATGCTCAGACTCGGGAAGTGGCGCGGCTTGGAATCGGCCTCGAAGATCAGGTGGTGAACCTGTTTGTCGGCTCAGCCGGCGGCTCGCTCACAATGGGGAATACCACCACCACCCAGAACAGTATCGGGCAGCACACGAGTGGAACTAGTTCTGTTACGTTGCAAGGCGGAGCTTGGACGGCCAATAATTTCACGGCAATCGGTGGAGGTGGCACAGGTCACACCGATTTTAATGTCCAGGCCGGAGCATTAACGCTTACTTCCGCCACTATTGGAAGCGGGGCCGGAACGGCCGCTTTTAATATTATCGGTGATGCTGCCACTCAGATGCAGGGCAATGGTTGGACGTTCGGCGCTAACGGGACGTTAAGTTTTGATTTTGATTCCACCGGCGTAAGCCAGCTGGATTTGTCGTTTTTGACTGCGGATACGGCAACGCTCGCTGTTGATTTGACCGATTATGAGGGTGCCTTGGGCACCATTACGCTCGTTGATGCAAATCGGGATAACACGGGGCAGGAATTTAACAGTATTTTCTCTACAGTGAATCTGACTGAAGGTGCTTATGCCGGCAGTTTTATTACACAGGATTTGGCAACTGATTTAATTACAATCACGATCATCCCCGAGCCCGGCACTTACGCGCTACTCGGCGGTCTGCTCAGCTTGTGCTGCGTGATGCTACGCCGCCGCACTTAGTCGCTGCACTTCCAGTGCAGAGTGATTTAATTTTGTAAAGCGTCCGGATCAATCCAGGCGCTTTTTTTTGTCTGCGAAACGTCTGCTCAACCATCGGGTGAAACACGATGCGCAGATCATCCAATTGAGGTATACTAGCGAACCCTAACAGAATCCCCTGAGTTTTTTGCCCCCGAAACAACCGAATCGAACGGAAATGAAAGTCCCCTCCATTTTTAAATTCATCTCACTGGCCTCGGCTTTGTTGGCCTGCGTATCTCCTTTGGCGGCCACTGAGGCGACGCGTCCGGCCCAGCCGAATTTCCTGTTGATGCTTGCCGACGATCTCGGCTGGCAGGATGTGAAGGTCTACGACACGGTGGCACCGTATTCAGTCTTTGAGACGCCTTACATGGATCAGTTGGCTGTCGATGGCTTGCGCTTCACCAACGCCTACTCTCCGAGCCCAGTTTGTGCGCCTAGCCGGGTGGCGATCATGTCGGGCAAACACCCCGGCCGTACGGATGTAACTTCCGTGTCTGGCGGCAAGTGCCCGAAAGCGGGCAGTGTCAATTCGCAGTCTATTACGCCGCACTACCGCAGTAGCTTGAAGGACGAGGAGTATTCCCTCGCAGAAGCTTTGCGGGATAAGGGCTATTTTACCGGAGTGTTCGGCAAGTGGCATATGTCGCCGGACGGGCACAATTCCACCTTTCCCTTGCCGACGGATCAGGGCTTTGACCGTGCTTACAACGGGCGGGGCGTACAGAGCGGCATGGATCGTCTGACGGGCTTTGCGACGAACGCCCCCTCCGACCCTTATCAGCTCGATGCCAACGGCATTGCCAAGGATCCGGTCACTGTCGAGGCGCTGGACTTTTTGGCGGAGGCCGCAGCTGGCATGGACCCGTTTTTTTGCTACTATTCGACCTGGCTGGTGCACGGGCCTTGGCAGATGCGCACCGAAAGTCTGTTGCAGAAGTATGCTGGACGCATGGGCTACACGTACCCGCTGGACGGCTCTGAGATCTTTGCCGAGGGGCAGAACAATCCCTACTACGCCGCGATGGTGGAGAGTCTGGATTACTACATCAACCAGCTGATTACCTACTTGGAAGATACCGACGATCCGCGTTGGCCGGGGCACAAGCTGATCGAAAATACCTACGTGGTCCTGACCTCGGACAATGGCGGTATGGAGAATGGTGATCCCCAGGGCTTAGTGACGGACAACTACCCACTGGATCAAGGCAAGATATGGATCAAAGAAGGCGGCACGCGGGTGCCCTTCATCGTCAGGGGGCCCGGTATTGCGGCCAATGCGGTCAGTGATGTGGTGGTCAATGGGCTGGATCTGTATCCGACTTTCATGGCCTTGACCGGTGAGGCGACGCTGTCGCAGGATTTGGAAGGTTGCGACCTGAGTGACCTGTGGTTGCAGGCTCCCCAAGATGCGGGGCAGGTCCTACACCATCAAACCAGCGCGGTTCGCGACTCGATGTTTTGGCATTTCCCGCACTCCGGGCGGGTGGCGACCACGCTGGTGAAGGACGGCTGGAAGCTGTACAAGAACTACGACTATTTGTGGAATGATGCGGCCGCCCAGCCGTATTCGCTCTATCAGCTGTATGACTCGAACGGCGATCCGGTGGATGAGGGAGAGATGACTGATTTGATCAATGCGCAGACGGCGGTGGCGGCTGAACTAACAGCAGAAATTGAAACCTGGATCGAGGAGGTGAATGCGCGGCCGATGTATTTGAATCCCAAGAAGGGCACACTGCCGCTGACCGATCAGAGCCTGACGATTCTCGGTTCCGGTCACGACGACACGGTGGCATGGGTGAGTTGGAATACCGACCGGGCGCAGCTGAAGTATCTCGATCTACTCTATACCAAGTCTGCCACCGCCGACGGCAACGAGGAGTGGTTCAAGGTGCCGGTGCCGTTCACGCATGCCCAGGGCTGGGCCGAAGTGGCGATTCCCGCGGGGGCGCAGAGCTTCCTGTTCAATTTGATTGATGAGAACAGGTTCTTCGTTAGTTCGGTCGACCTGACCGGGCATGTTAGCACTGAGAACTATAAAGCCTACGACTCGTTGTTGGTGCCTCTGTTTACATGGTTGCCCGAGAACCGTGCGAGCTTGACCGATATCGGCACGAACTACCCGACCAGAGATATTTTGTTCGGCAATGCGGTGAATGGGGCAGAGGTCGCGATTCGCGACGCGGAAACTGCTCAGGTCATTCTGGAGGACTCTTTTTCAGGAGATACACTGACGAAAGACGGTGTTCTTAATAAGGATTCCACCGGTTGGCACGCTGCCAGTAATAGCGCTTGGGCGGATCCACCTGGAGTTGGCAATAGCTGGAATTATAACACTAGTAATGTAGGCGGAGCTACGAGTGATGGTGCTTTGGCGCAAGTCGTCGACCTCTCCGGTAAGGGCTTGACGGACGAGAGTCAGTTGCATGTGGAATTCAATTTCGTTTCTTGGGGCGGAACGACAAACGATAATATTTATGTGCACCTTTGGGGGTTGATTGATAATACCGCTGGCGCCTCGGCAGCTGTTGCCAACTTGGGGGCGCAAAATGGCAATATGTGGGCCGATGCGGTTAATAATGGATTTAGCGTCACCAATCTGGGAGACGGCAGTTTGATGACTATAATTAATGATGGCGGTGCAGCGGGGGCTGCGATTCAATTGCTGGATCAGGACACAGGCAACAGTTTGTTGGCAAATGCGATCCATGTTAGACGCACCTTTGATTTGAGTTCATATGCGGTGGATACGCTAGCGCAGTATGATTACTTGGTG
>Ga0206131_10001311_pt1 | contig 32174 bp, 32 predicted proteins | sample Helgoland_Spring_FD_148636 | JGI IMG/M metagenome (GOLD analysis project Ga0206131, IMG submission 148636) | Pelagic subsurface seawater microbial communities from Kabeltonne, Helgoland, North Sea - Helgoland_Spring_Bloom_20160517_1 | ecosystem: Environmental > Aquatic > Marine > Epipelagic ...
TTACCGCACACAATGCATTCGGCTACTTTGCTAAGGAGTTTGGATTCAATGTTATCGCCGTGGCGGGACTTAACAAGGAGCAGGAAAGCACTCCACAAGATTTAGCGCGGACCATTGAATCGGTCAAAAAATCTGGAGTGCCAGCTATTTTTCCCGAGGAGGGAGCCAGCCGCAGAACCGTCGATTCGATTGCCCGTGCCACTGGTACGAAAGTCGCCTCTCCGCTCATCTCGGACGGTAACGGGACGAGAAATAGCGCCGGTTTCGAAGGAATGATCCGCAACAACGTCAACGCTATCACCCGCGGCTTCGGAGTGAATTGAACCTGAGATGTCTGGGCTTACCTCACCTCTGATGGCGACATTGGTCGTCTGTGCCGGAATGGCCGCGATCGCGGTGCCGTTGCGTGAACTCACGTCGCGCGATCATGTTTCTGTGGCTGGGGTATCCGGTGGCGAAGAAAATTCCTATGCCCATGGAGACGACTACGGCCAAGATATCAGCGGCTTTCTCCGGATTAAACTGCTAGCTCCGGCAAAGTCCCTACGTGTTTCCACCACTGATGGCGATCTGCTGTGGAATGCGGAACATCTTCCCGCCGGAGAAAGCCAGACCGAAGCTGATTTAGTATTGATCGAAGATTCCTTGGAGCTGCTTGTCGAAGTAAACTTCGGCGATGAGGGCGATGAGACCGCGTTCTTTTTGACCGTGCTCCCCGACGGAGTTGAAGAACAAACTTGCTACGCTATCGGTTCCGGTCGGGTGGAGGAAATTCTCAACTACGAGTGGGACTTATATTGAATTAATTGCTATGACTCACGAAACTCACGATTCCTGCGCTCATTGCGATCGCCATCACGAACTCGTGGTGGAAAATTTAGACGTTCGCTATCGCGCTGTACGCGCCCTAGAAGATGTCAGTTTCTCAACATCATGTGGTTCCTGTGTCGCACTCATTGGTCCAAATGGCGCTGGTAAAAGTACTTTGCTAAAGGCTATCGCCGGACTCCTGCCGCTGGAAAACGGCCGCATTCTGTGGCGAGGTAGCCGGGTGGGCAAATGGAGTCGGGAGATCGCTTATCTGCCCCAGCGTGAGGACGTCGATTGGAAGTTTCCCATCACGGTTAGGGGGGTTGTCCGCATGGGGCGCTATCCGAACGTTGGCTGGTGGCGTCCGTTTTCCAAAGCCGATGATGCAGCGGTTGATAAGGCACTGGAAGTCATGGGCTTGATGGAATTGGAAAATCGCCAGATCAGTCAGCTTAGCGGAGGTCAGCAACAACGGGTGTTCCTCGCCCGTGCTATTGCGCAAGAAGCACACGCGTTTTTGTTAGACGAGCCGTTCACCGGTCTCGACCGCACTTCAAAAGCTGCGCTCGCCACTCTGCTGCGCGATCTGGCATCGGAAGGGCGGTTGGTTGTCGCCTCGCATCACGATCTCGACACGGTTAAGGATATTTATGACGAAGTGCTTTTACTGAAGCGCAGGAAAATTGCCTCCGGACCGGTTTCCGCAATCTTCACCGAGGCCAACCTTAACAAAGCTTTCGGCTCGCTTGCCGGAGTTGGAAGGGGGGTTGCATGATTGATTGGCTTTTGGAACCGCTGCGTCATGAGTTCAACCAGCGTGCCCTTTTGGCCGCCTTGATGATCGGATTAACTAACGGCTACGCAAGTGCCTTTGTGGTATTGAAGAAATCCGCTCTTAAGGTGGGTTCACTATCACATGCCTTACTGCCGGGCATTGCCGTGGCGATTCTTGTTGCCGGTTTTCAGGATTGGAGTGTTTTCCTCGGCGCACTGTTTGCCGCGCTGCTGATCGGCCTTGGGTCATTGGCGGTTTCACGTGGATCGCGGATTGATCAGGACTCCGCATTGGCAATTTTATACACGGCGGCATTCAGTGGGGGCATCATTCTCCTGCGCCGTCTGCAAGTGGCACAGGAAATGGACGAGTGGTTGTTCGGGAACATAATGGGTATGCGTGATGCGGATTTATGGACGAACTTTTGGATCTCGCTCGGAGCCCTCGGTCTGCTGACCGCGCTGCATCGTCCGTTGCTGATGAGCCTGTTCGATGCGGAGGTAGCCGCCACACTCGGAGTTCCAGTGCGTTTTCTCAATTACTTGCTTCTTGCGATCCTGATCGTCGTATTGATTTCCTCACTGCAAGCGGTGGGCTGCATGCTAGCGCTGGGCTTGTTAGTCACGCCGGCAGCAACGATTTATCTGCTCACCGATTCAACCAATACCCTATTCTGGGGAGGCTCGCTGCTTGGTGGTATCTCGGCCGCGTCTGCCGTGTTCATCGGCTGGTGGCTCAATCTCGAGCAGGGGCCTACGATTGTTCTCTTACTTGGGGCGATCTTCCTGCTCGCCTTCGTTTTTAGCCCTAAATACGGCCTTATTCGACATCTCGTTTCGAAGCCGACGAATTCAACAACCAACATACAATGAAAAAAACAAAACTATCCCGGCCACTGGCCGCCGCCCTGCTTACTTTTTCCTCAGCTTCTGCTGAAACGACCGGCTCGCCGGATGCGTGGGAGCGCTTTAATGATTGGAGTATTGGTGACGTGCTCTTCCCTAACCTGCATCTTCATGGCGTTGGTGGTTTTTCCTCCGGGGATCCTGCCGACCTCGCTAGTGGTGGTCATGATCCGAACCGCGAGTCCTTTTCTGGACAGGCGATCGAGCCATCGGTTTCACTCAGAACCGAATACATTGAAGGGTTTTCCAATTACCTTTTCTATCAGGACTCCGATGGTAATTGGGATGGTGAGCTAGAAGAGCTCTTCGGGAAAATTGTCAATATTCCCGGCGGTTTTGAAATTAAAGGAGGCCAATATCTCGCCCGCTTCGGGGCGGTGAATGATAAACATCTGCACGCGTGGAATTTCGTTGATGCCGAGATACCCAACTCGCGTTTTCTCGGCGACGACGGTTTGGTCATGCGCGGCGTCGAAGTGAGCTGGAACATACCGTTGCAAATTGACCCCGGCCTCAGCGCGGTCGCAACGCTTGGCTTCGGTAATACTCGACCCCACGAGCACGACCACGGTGATCATGATGAACACGATCATGATGATCACGGCGGTGGAGCCTTGTTTGAAGGAGAGGAAGGGAGTCTTTCCGAAAATGTTTTCAACTCTCGTTTGATGGCGCGCTATCGGTTTAGCGATTTTCATAGCATCACAGGTGGGGTTTCTTATGCAGGTGGTGATAATGAATTCGGACGTTCGACTCACATCGTAGGTTTGGACGCGGAATACCTCTGGCGCGAAAATGGTCTCGAAGCGGGTGGGCGCGCATTTAATTTGAGGAATGAGTTAATTTGGCGCCGAGTCGGCGCGTCAGGTGGTGTAGGGCGTGGTGGAATGATCGATGACCACGATGACCACGATGATCACGATGATCACGATGATCACGATGATCACGGCGGTGCTGGAGGCACAAACCGAGGAACCTATGATGAATTAGGCTTCTATACAACGGCTACCTACACGTGGAGTGATCGCCTGGACACTAGCCTCCGAATTTCGTGGGTCGAAGGTGTCGACGATTTTGGTTTTGACGAGCGTTTCCGTGTTTCACCTGCTGTATCATACTGGTTTGACGATCAACGTCGCGTCGGTGTCCGCGCTCAGTATAACTACGATCACTTCTCCGGCGGGCCTGAGGAGCATTCACTCTGGTTTCAGTTCAACGTCGTACTCGGAAGCTTAAACGAAGTTCGCTGAGGAGAGCGCACGCGCGCCACCGCGTGCGGTCCCCATGGCTGCTGCTCGCGTGGCATTTGAACACAACTTTCAAATTACCCCCGGTTACGGCCGGGTTGGAAAGGAGCCGTGATTTAGAAATCGCGTTAGGCACGGGAATTAGCTTTTCCCGTGCTTAACGTGGCTTGTGGCGATTTCTAAATCACGGTTTCTTCCTTTCTTTCAGATACACCTGCCGGGAAGAAAAATCTCTCATCCCATCAGCCCCATGCTCCATTTGGGAAACGGATCGGGGAAACGCTGGCTCCAGATTTCTGCTGGCGTGTTGAATTCCTCCGGGGTGAGGAGGGCGGAATCGAGCATTGCGGTGAGTGCCTCTTTATCCATGCCGGTGCCGATGAGGACGATTTCCTGGCGGCAGTCGCCGTTTGGTTCTTCCCAGACTTTGTCGATGTGGCTGGTATCGTCCGGCCACTGTTTTTTGGAAACTGCTGCCCAGAAGTGACCGGCGCATTGGTGTTTTGCGATCGCTCCGGCCTGAGACCAATAGCCCGCGTATTGCAGCCGGGTGGCGAGCCAGAACATGCCTTTCGAGCGGATAACGCCAGGCCATTCCTGCCCGAACAGATCAAAAATCCGCTGTGGATGAAACGGGATTCGGCTGCGATATACGAAGTTTGCGATCCCGTATTCCTCGGTTTCCGGCGTGTGCTCGACGAGTGAGTCCAGCCAGCCATCGTGCTGCTCGGCGAGTTTATGATCGTAGAGGCCGGTGCCCATCACTGCGTCCAGCGGCACTTGCGAATCGACAGTGTCGTAAATTTTCGCCTGCGGGTTGAGGGCACGAATCATTCCGTGCATGGTTTTCTTTTCCTCCTCAGTAATGAGGTCGGTCTTGTTCAGCAGGATCACGTTTGCGAAATCGATCTGATCGTTGAGCAGGTCCACGATGGTGCGCTCATCCTGCTCGCCGATTTCCTGTTTGCGATCCTTGAGCTTTTCGATGGCGGTGAAATCCCGGAGGAAATTGAACGCATCAACTACGGTAACCATGGTATCAATTTCCGAGATATCCCCGAGAGATCTTCCTGACTCTTCGGTGAAAGTGAAGGTCTCCGCCACGGGCATAGGCTCGGAGACACCTGTGGACTCAATGACGAGGTGGTCGAAGCGGCCTTCGCGGGCGAGTTTACCAACTTCCAACAGAAGATCCTCGCGCAGGGTGCAGCAGATGCAGCCATTGGACATCTCGACCATTTTTTCCTCGGTCTGGGAAAGTGAGCCATCGCCGTTGCGGACGAGATCGGCATCGATGTTCACGTCGCTCATGTCATTGACGATGAGGGCGACGCGCTTGCCCTCGCGGTTGCGCAGGATGTGGTTGAGCAAGGTGGTTTTTCCCGCTCCGAGAAAGCCGGAGAGGACGGTGACGGGTAGCTTGGGAGCGGTCATGATTGTGTGGAAATTGCTGGTGTATCGAACTATAGGGTCAGATAGCTAGGGGTAGCCTTTTTCCGCAGCAGTAGGTGCTTGAGCGCGATGAGGTGGGGGAACTCGACGAGCATCCCAATAATAAGGGCGGCATAGATGAGAGGCTGATCCGGGAAGGCGGCGGTGGTGAGTCCTAGCATGAGGGGGGCGTTGCGCGCGGCGGTGGTCATGGTGAGCAGGGCGTGCTCCGGGTAGGCGAGGCGAAAGCGGTGGGAGAGGATTTCTCCGAGGAAATACGTGACGAGGAAGAACACGAAAACAGCGGCGATGATGATGAGGAAGGCGGAGGCGTTTTCCAAAATGGCGGTGATGTTTCCGGCGAAGATACAGGCGACTAGAGCTACTGAGGGCATGGGATGAGGCTGGTGAGAAGTTTCCTATAAACGAGCCGATCAGGATCGCGGCGAGGAGGATGAGGGTGGTTCCGAAGTTGGAAAGTAGGTGGCGCATTTCCGGAGTGGTTACTTGGAAAATTCCTCGGGCCTGGGTGCGTCGTCGGCAGGTTCGATGGCGCATTTGCAGTCGGTGCAGCAGTCCAGGTCTGTGTTCATGAAATCGGATTTCAGATAGTGGAGGAGGTTTTGATCTATGTCTGGTTTGGCGCAGCGGGTGGCGATCTCGTGGGCGATGACGCCGAAGCGGGCGCGGAATTTATAGATGAAACAGAAGAGGGAAGCGCGGTGGGTTAGCTCGGGGCCGGAGTAGAAGAGATTTTCCGTGAGGGTTGATTCGTCGGCTTCCTCGGTGAAACGGGTGCGACCGTATTCATCGTTTTCGAAGAGATCGGAGATAAGTGAGAGGCCGCCGGTGAAGCCGTTTGCGAGGATGGGGCGGGTGAGGGTGGTGTGGGGGAAATTGTCTTGGTCGTATAGTTTCCACCGGGCATCGTCTTATTCGATTCGGCGGATGCTTGTGTTTTTTATAAATTCGATTTCATTGGCCTTCTCCGGTGTTCGTAGTAGTTCGCGGAGGCGATCCAAGGTGCGGGGGCTGAGACTGCGGGAGGGATCCGGATGGTCGGTGGCCCAGGGCTCGCCGCGGGAGATGAGGCGGACGGATTTGCCGAGATTGACGAGGGTGAGGGCGGCATCCATTCCGCTCTCGTAGCCGCCTATGACGGTGAATTCATCGCCTTCGAGCTTTGACCAGTCTTCGACTTGTGAGCTGTGGATGGCTAGTTCCGCGCCGGTAAAGTCTTTGTTGCGGGGGTAGTGGAATTGGCCGGTGGCCCAGACGACATACTCCGCTTGGATGTCGCCTTGGGAGGTTTCCGCGATGAAAGTTTCGCCGGATTTTCTGAGGGATTCCACTTTTGTGCCGGTGCGGATGGGGATCTGGAAATGGTCAACGGTGGCTTCCAAATATTTTACGAAGACGGGGCCCGTTGGGGTGCTCGGTCCGGCCGAAATCGGCGAGCGAGGTTTCTGGATCGATGGCGTTGAGATCGGGGAGATTGAAAGGATTTGAGAAAAAACTCGGAGTGATGAATCTCATCTGCTTCGGCCATGCCCGGAAGGAGGAGCCGATCTCCCGGGCATCGACAACGAGGAGGTCGATGACGCCGGCGCGTTTGAGAGCGGTTGCAATTCCGATACCGGCGGGGCCGGCTCCGACAATGAGGACGCGGGTGACTGTTTGAGTATTCATGGGCATGTGCAGGTTTCTCCGAGGATGCGGTGGGCGGATGCTAGGATTTCCTCTGGGTCTAGGTCGGGGCCTATGAGGATTGCGGAGCTGGGGACGCGGGGGCTGATGGGGACTTCGAGAGGGTCTGCCATGAGTTCGTTTCCGACACGCTCGAAGAGGCGGCGTATCCCTGGTTCGTCCGGGGTGCTGACGAGTGCTTTTGCGCGGATGACGCATTCTGGTAGGGCGGCGAGCCATTCCCACATGACGCTGCGGGAAAGGACATCAGGGAGCAGGATCTGGCAGCCGGTGAAGGAGTGGGCGAGGTGGGTGTGATGGTTTTTCTCTTTCGGAAAGAGGAACTCGCCGTGTTGGCGAGAGGAGGCGGGTTTGCTCCAAGTCATGCGGTTGGAGAGGGAGGCGAGGGCGGCGGCGAGAAGCTCTGGGGTGGTCTCGCTGGCGAGGGGGTTGATGGCGCGGATTCGCTCGTAGAGGGTGCTTCTTTCGAGGCTTGTTAGTGTTTCCGAGTGGCTAAGGGCGAAGTGGCTGGCGGTCTCAAGCTGAAGCTCACGGAGGCGGCGGTGTGATGTATTTTTCCCTAAGTGGCGTGCATCGAGGATGCAGACGTGCCAGCGGGGTGCGCGTAGGAGTTTTGATTCTAGGAGGGTGAAGGATTCTAGAAGCGGGATGGGATCGGCGGTGCCATTTAGCTCGATGAAGAGGAGTTCGTTGCGGGAGGAGGCGGCGGAAACGGAGAGATCAATGAGGAAATCCATGCCCTCGCAGCAGGCGCAGGAGGCGGCGATTGGCTCGACAGAGGCGGCGGTGGCGCGGAGGGTTTCGGAGTCGAGATAGGCGTTTTCGTAGTCGTTGAGGATGACGTCTGCTTTGATCTGGTAGGGTGCGGTGGCTTCGAGAAGGCCGCGCAGGAAGGTGGTTTTCCCGGCTCCGAGGAAGCCAGTGATCACCACGAGGGGCTTGCGGGTCTGGAGGGGGCGGATGTTTTGCGGGAGGGAATTCATTCGGTGGCTTCGGTTTTGGCTTGCTGGAACCAGGCGCTAACTTGCTCTAGGTAGGTTTCCCCGTAGGTTTCCACGAAGGAGCGGGTGGAGGGGTTTTTGGGGTCGGCTAGGGCGGCGATGCGCTCTTGGCAGTAGGAGCGGGAGAGGGTGAGGCCGCAGGGGCCGGTGATGGCGCTGTGCCATTCGAAGTAGTTGGGGAAGGTGTGCATGATGTTTAAGGGCAGAGATTTTTTTCTAACAGATCGAGGCATTCGGACCAGAATTCTGGTTTCATGGCGTCGTAGCGCATGGTGTCGGGGCCGGTTTTGGTGGTGTAGAGGATGTTGCTGGGTTCTTCGACTAGCTCGGCGAAAATGGAGTCGAGGATGTATTGATGGATTTCATCGCGGGCGGGGAGCTCTGGAGCCGAGCCTGTGCGGGCGTGCTGGCGCAATGCGGCGAAGACGGATTTCAGGTCTTCCGGGGCGAGCTTGATGCCGACTCTTTCCGCGGAGATTTCGTGTTGGCCGAGCAGGACGAGGATTCGCCTGGTGACAAGGGTTTTCTCGCGACCGGGGTCTTCGATTTCCGGGACTTCGATGGGGGTGAGATCCGGGAGGCCAAGATCGGGGGTGGCTCCGGTTTCGCCCGAGACGATGCGGCGGGGAATGGCGGGGATTCTGGGATCAACGCTCATATTGTCTAGATACGGGAAGTTGGTGACAAAGGCTCCTTCTAGGTGGCTGAACGTCACCATCAAGAATCTCGGCAGGAAAAAATAGGTAGTAGCTCAACAGGTCTTGCAGTTCCGGCAGCAGCGGAGGTTAGCCAAATGTGCGAGGATGAGGGCGATCCCGCCGAGGGTGGTGATGATGGCGGCGGGGGGGATGTGGAGGGAGGTTTCTCCAGAGGCCGTGGTTTGGGTGGAGGGGCAGCATTTATCGCAGCCAGTGGGTGTTTTCTCGGCGGGGGTGAAGGCGGGTGCAGCTGCTCCGGCGATGATGAGGAAGATACCGATTCCCGCGATGGAGGCGACGAGCCTGTTGCGATGGCGGCGGAAGCCTTTTCGGATGGCGAAAATGGCGAGCGGGATGACCAATACAGCCACGAGCGCGTGAGATGCTGGGTGTGCCCAGATGCGACCGAAGGCCGGGAGGGAAAGTAGGAGGACCGGAGCCACCGCGCAGTGGATGGCGCAGAGGATGGAGGCGGCGACGCCGATGCGGTCCGGATCAGCGAGGCGGGTTTGTGTGGATACTGCAGACATAGTAATTGGGTGGAGATCTACGAAACAAGAGATGCGGCGAAGCGTTTTGCGCGGGGTGTGGTGGCGGGGTTTTCACGGAGCATCCTTATCCATTCGAGTCCGGCACCAGGCGGTAGCCAGGGTTTTGATTTTGGGAGGGACTTGTATTTCCGGTAGCAGGATTCGCGGTAGTTGGCGCTTGAGTTTGATTCCACCCAGGTCTCGTGATTGATCCACCAGTTTAGAAAGGGGACAAGAAACAGGAGATCTGATATTAGATCCGGAGTAGATAGTTGTTCCGCGATCCACTTGCCGGGGACAGGGGGTTGGCTATCGTGCCAGAGGAAGCATCTTTCCTTCGGACGGATGAAGATGAAGCCGGGCTCTTCAGTTTCTGAGACCCAGCCGCCGCAAGCTCCGTGGAGAAAGATCTGCCCGTTCTCCAAAGGTAGGGAGTAGCAGCTTGTGCCCTTTAGTCCGGTGGATGGGGTTTTTATAAATCCCGTTTTCTGAAAAATATTTCCGCCTAGCGCGGCGGCATCCATACCCCAGAAAAACATCTGCTGCATGAAGGCGGCGGAAAGATCGCGGAGGAGCAGGGAGTTTTTTTGTTGGGGTGGGGTGGTCTTGAGTTGTGTCACAGACGCAACTTACTTGCGGTAGTGATTAATGCAAGTAAGTTGTGTTAAAGCCTCCGAAGGGGGAGAGTTGGAGTGGCTAGCAGCGGGATGCCGCTTTCACGGACTGCCCCGAGACGAGGCAGCTACATGGGGGGGGAGCTACGCCTTCTGGAGAAGGCTGGCGTGGAAGCCGTCGTGGCCGGTTTCTGAGGGCAGCAGGTTTTGTTGGGAAATGAGTTTGTATTTCCCAGGGTGTTTTTCGAGGAGTCTTGTGATTTGTCCCTGGTTCTCGGAGGGGAGGATGGAACAGGTGGCGTAGAGGAGCTTGCCGCCGGGCTTGAGCATTTTGGGATACTCGACGAGGAGCTGAGCCTGGATGGAGCGGACTCGGTCGAAGGAGGCGGGTTTGAGCCGCCATTTGAGGTCGGGCTGGCGTTTCAACGTGCCGAGGCCGGAGCAGGGGGAGTCGATGAGCAGGGAGTCGGCGACGTTTTCGAAATCGGTGGGGGTGGATTCGGTGATCGGTTTCGCGGAGATGGAGGAGGCGCGGGCGCGCCTGGCGCGTGGTTTGAGGGCGATGAGTTTTTTCGGCTCCACGTCCATGGCGAAGACGCGGGCTTCGTTGTTGGAGAGGGCGGCGAGGTGGAGTGCTTTGCCGCCGGCGCCGGAGCAGGCGTCGATGATGCGTTGGCCGGGCTGCGGATCGAGCAGCGAGGAAATGTGCTGCGAGGAGGGATCCTGGATCTCGATGCGACCGTCGAGGCGGAGGGCTTTGGGGAGGATTTTCCCGGGAGGGAGAGCCAACGCGTGAGGATAGCCATCGACGGGGGTGGTCTCGACGTTGTTCTCCGCGAGCCATGCGATGGCTTCCTCGACGGTGCTGAGGAGGGTGTTGACGCGGAGGAAGACGGAAGATTTTTGGTTGAGGGCGCTGAGCTGGGGCTCCCAGAGATCGCCGAGTTCGGAGTGGCCCAGCTGGTCAAGCCAATCGGGGATGGACTGGCGGACGGCGCGAGGCTGGTCGGGGAGGGTTTGCTGGCGGGCGATGATTTCCTCGGGAGGGAGGCCGTTGTATTTGTGCCACTCCGGGAGCTCGAAGCCCATGAGTATCCATTGGGCGGTGATGAGCGAGTTGGTTTCCTCAGAATCGACAAGGTAGGAGAGGGCACGGCGCCAGCGGGTGGTCTCGAAGAGGGTTTCGGCGACGAAGGAGCGGTCGCGCTTGCCCCATTTTTTGTTATCCTCGAAGGCGGCGGCGAGTTCGTGGTCGGCGACGCGGTGGTTGACCAAAACGGATTTGGTGAGTTCGAGGGTGGAGGCGCAGAGGTGGCGGTGTAATTTCATAAAAACTCAAATTTCAAAATTCAAACTCTAAGGAAGAGGGGATTTTGTGGGAGGTGGGGCTGGACGAGGCGGGCTTTGGTTGGAAACGGTGGAGGCAGAGGGAAGAGGGAGATAACAGAGAAGAATGAGGTATTTCAGAGGTCAAATTGAGATTTGAATTTTGAATTTTGAATTTTGTGATGAGGATGCGGCGTGGCTACGGTGCAATTAAAGTATCAGACGTTCCATCCATCGGTTTGGCCGAAGATGGTGGGTGAAGTTTCGCGGGATGCAAAGGCCGGGGATCTGGTGGAGGTATTCGGGAAGCAGGGGACGAGGTTCGGTTGGGGGATCTGGAATCCGAAGGCACGGATGCCGCTGCGGGTGGTGAGCCATTCGCTGGAGGATGTCGATGAATCGTTTTTCGAAAGGGCCATCGTGAGGGCGGGGGAGCTGCGGAGAGGCTTGCTGAAACTGGATGGGGAGACGGATTGCTACCGCTGTGTGCACGGCGATGCGGATTTCCTGCCGGGGATGGTGGCCGACAAGTTCGGCGATGTGCTTTCGGTGGAGATCACGGCTCTGGGGGCGTGGATGAGGCTGGAGGGCTGGTTGCCGCTGCTTCACGAGACGTTCGGGACGAAGCGGGTGGTGGTGCAGGTGGATGCGGATCTGGCGAGGATCGAGGGGATCCCGAGGATGGGAGGTGTGGAGAGTGACAATGTGCGGCTGGTCAAGGTGGAGGAAAACGGGGTGCGGTATGAGATCGATTTTTCTCAAGGGCACAAAACCGGGTTTTTCTGTGACCAGCGGGACAATCGGAAGAAGTTCCGAGGAATTACCGAAGGAAAGACGGTGCTGGATCTGTGCTGCTACTCGGGTGGTTTCTCGATCTCTGCCGCCTTGGGTGGAGCGGCGGATGTGACGGCGGTGGATCTCGACGAGGCGGCGGTGGCGATGGCGAAACGCAACGCGAACCTGAACGGGGCGAAGCTGAAGCTGACGCATGCCGATGCTTTTACGTGGGTGCGGACGATGATCGAGAACGGCCGCAAGTGGGATGTGGTGATGGTGGATCCGCCCAAATTCATGTTCGGGAAAGAGGACGAGACCGGCTACGCGAAATACCACGACCTCAACAAGCTGGGGTTGCAGCTGGTGGAGAAGGACGGGGTGATCGTGACCTGCTCATGCTCGGGTCAGCTGGAGGTGGGTGCCTTCGAGAATATCGTGACGAACGTCGTGCACCGTCAGGACAAGCGGCTGCAGATTTTCGATCGGACGGGTGCAGGCGGGGATCACCCGACGCTTTCGAATTATCCAGAATCACGCTACCTGAAAGCGATCTGGGGACGGGTGATCGGGTAGCGCTGTCCGATTTTATTTAGAATAGCTTGTGGGGGCGCCATTCGAATCGTTAGGGTTTCGCTCGAGTTTTTGAAATGGATTTTCCGATCACAAGAATCAAGGGAGGTGTTGGCGCGGCGAAGGGTTTCCTGACGTCGGCGGTGAGCTGCGGAATTAAGAATCCCAAGAGCAAGCGGCTTGACCTTGCTCTGGTCTATTCTGACAGGAAATGCACATCCGGCGGGGTCTTTACGACGAACAAGGTGAAGGCGGCACCGATTAGGGTTTCGCAGACGAATCTCCGGAAAGGGAACTTCCGGGCTGTCATCGTGAACTCGGGGAATGCAAATGCTTGCACGGGTTTGCAGGGAATCCACGATGCAAAATCGATGTGCGAGGACGCGGCGAATGCGCTGGATCTGAAAAAGACCGAGGTGGGCGTTTGCTCGACCGGAGTGATTGGGCTGCCGATGCCGATGGTGCGGGTGTCGCCCAATATCCCCGGGCTTGTGGACGGGCTTGCGGCCAAGAGAGGCAACGATTTTGCGAATGCGATCATCACCAGCGACACGCATGAGAAAGAGCTGGCGGTGTCGTTCGACATCGGCGATCAGCGGGTCAGAATAGGCGGTTGTGTGAAGGGAGCCGGGATGATTTCGCCGAGCATGGCGACGATGCTTTGTTTCATCACGACCGATGCCAACCTTTCGAAGGACTGCATCCAGCATGCCGTCAGCGAGGCGGCTGAGGAAAGTTTTAACCGGATCACGATCGACGGCGACATGAGCACGAACGATTCGGTAATCGTGCTTGCTAACGGAGCCAGCGGGATGCCAGTCGCCAGGCGCAACGGCACCGCCTGCAAGCAGTTCCGGATAGTCCTCAAATGGGTGATGCTGGAGCTTGCGAAGGCGGTGGTTCGTGATGGTGAGCGGGTGACGAAATTCGTGACCGTGAACGTCAAGGGCGCCCGCACGCACGTGGATGCGAAGAATGTCGCCGAGGCGGTTTGTAAAAGCGCCCTGGTAAAATCCTCTTGGAACGGCGGCGACCCGAACTGGGGACGCATCATCCACGCGGTGGGTTACTCGCGGGCGCGGATCCGCGAGGAGCTGATCGACATTTTCATCGGCGGCAAGGCTGCCTGTCTCGGTGGTCTGCAGGCGGACACACCGATGGACGCGCTGCGCGACGCGGTGGCAGGGCCGGAGTTTGTGATCGATATCGACCTAAACCAGGGGGAGGCGGAATACACGATGTTTTCGAGCGACCTCTCGCCGGAGTATGTGGATTTCAACCGCTCCGAGTATGCGTATTGGAAGCAGGCGAGGAAAGACGGGCTGGTCTAAAATTTTAAATCTCAAATTCTAAACCCTAATTTTCAGACTCCGGCGCAAGCCGCTGATCCATTTCGAGTTTAGAATTTAAGATTTAGAGTTTCAGCTTCGTGCGGCCGCCGTTGGCTTTGCGGAGAGGATGGAAGAGGGAGTCCATGCCGCATTCCTTGATCTCGCAGACATGAGCCATGAGCTCGCCGAGGCGGCCTTTTGGGAATGAGCGCTGCTTGAACCAGATCAGGTATTCCTCCGGGAGATCGAATATGGGGACTCCCCTGGGCGGGTATTTTTCCCTGCCAAACATGCCGAAAGGCATGTGGGTGGTGTGGATCTCCATCAGTAGGTTGCGGAAATCCTCGCGGTCGATCTCGGTGATGTTCATGTCGTGGCGGGGAATAAGGGGGCTTGCGGGGCGGCGGATGTCCGCTAGTTTTGCTGGGTGATGATCAAGTTCCTCCATACGCGCATCCGGGTGAAGAGCCTCGATGAATCGATATCGTTCTACGAGAAGCTCGGCTACAGGCTGGGAAAGCAGAAGGACTCCCCGCAGGGCAACAGGCTGGCATTCATGGAACTCGAGGGGAATGACGTTTTCTTGGAGCTGACCTGGTCCGCGGATTACACGGCGACGTGCCCGGAAGACCTCATTCACACGGCGTTGGGTGTGCCGGACATCATCGAATACTGCGACAAGGTGGAAAAGGCCGGAATCGAGATCTGGCCATCCGGGTGGCGGGAAAAATTCGCCGGTGGGGAGAACAAGATGGCGTTCGTGACCGATCCGGACGGATACGAGGTGGAGATCCTAGAAAGGTAATTTATGCGTCGCCTCCTGACATCACTTTCGCTTGGTTTTGCGGTCGCCCTGATGCCGGCTTCGCTGCTTGCGTTCTCGCTCAATGCGAAGAAGGCGCCGGAGTCCGCGGAAGATTTGATGATGATACAGGAAGCCTTGCAGGCCGCGCTACCCAAGGCGAAGGCCGCAACGATTGGCATCGACCTTGGTGACGGCTCCGGCAGTGGGGTGATCGTTTCGAAAGACGGCCTGGTGATGACTGCGGCGCACGTTTCCGGCGGGGTGGGGAAGGATGTGGAGGTGGTCATGCCGGACGGATCGAAGCTCAAGGCCGAGACGCTCGGGCTGATGGCCGAGACGGATGCGGCGCTGATCCAGATCACCGAGGAGAATCCGGATGGCGGGGATTTTCCTTTCGTGGAGGTGAACAAGACGGATGAAGCCAAACTCGGCGACTGGATTTTCTCGCTCGGTCATTCCGGCGGTTTTGATAAGGAGCGCGGGGTGGTGGTCAGGCTGGCGCGCCTGGTGCGGATGGCGAACACGACGATACAGACCGACGGGACGCTGATCGGCGGCGATTCCGGCGGGCCGCTGTTCGATATGGACGGGCGCTTGATCGGGATCCACTCGCGGGTCGGTCAGCGGCTTCCGGTGAACATGCATGTGCCGGTACGGGTTTTCCTGGATAGCTGGGATAAGATGTTGAAATCGGAATTCGTCGGCGAAGGACCTTTCGCAAAACAGGAGAAGAAAGGCAGCGGATTCCTCGGAGTGGCGACCAAGGGTGTGGAGGGCGGATTGGAAATCACGAAGGTGGGCAAGAAGACCCCTGCGGAGGAAGCCGGGCTGAAGGAGGGCGACCTGTTACACACGTTCAACGGCGAGAAACTGGAGACACGGGACGGGATGAAGGCGCTCTTGGCGGAAATGGCGGCCGGCGATAAACTGGCTTTGGAAATCACTCGCGATGGAAAAGATGAAACGATCGAACTCAAGCTTGGGAAGCGCTGAGTTTCTGACGCGGCTGCTTGCCGCGCTGCTCTGCTTTGGCACTGCGTTCTCACAGCAGAGCCTGGAAACGGATTTTCGCACCACGGGAGCACGGGTGGTGGCGGTGTTTGAGCCGCAGCGCCAGGTGATCCAGCAATCGAGCGCTGTGATCTATCAGGGGCGCAAGGAGATCGCGTATGGTGTGGTTGTGTCCGCCGATGGCTATATCCTCACGAAGGCGAGCGAGGTCGAGGAGGTAAGCAACATCGTGGTGAGGGTGGATAAGAAGCTTTTCAAAGATGCCAAGGTGGTGGTGACGGATGCGAATTGGGATGTTGCGCTGCTCAAGGTTGATGCGACGGAGCTTGTCCCTGTGATCTACGCGTCCGACAGCAAGCTCGATCAGGGCACCTGGGTTGTGGTCAACGGTGTGACAAGCCGGACGAGGCGCCGCGTTCTCGGCGGGGTGATCAGCGCGAAGGCGAGGGAGATTCCGGCGGCGGGCGGCCCGGCCTTGGGTGTTCAGCTCAAAACCGACGAGGATAGGCTCGAGGTGCAGGCTGTCAGCGAAGGGAGCGGCGCGGAGGAGGCCGGGATGAAGGAGGGCGATGTGATCACTTCGGTGGAAGGAAAAAAGGTCAAAGAGATCAAGGCGCTGGTCGAGTTGCTCAAGGAGAAGAAAGCAGGGGATGTCGTGAAGGTTTCCTTGAAAAGGGATGGCAAGAAAATCGAGCTCGATGTGAAACTTTCCGCAAAGGGCGAGCTTTTCGCCAACAAGAGCCGGAACGACCAGATGAGCGGCGACTATTCCAAGCGGCGGAGCGGATTCCCGCGCGTGATCCAGCACGACATACTCGGCGCGTCCGAGACGATGGGCGGGCCAGTCATCGATCTTGAAGGTCGCGTGGTGGGTATGAATATCGCCCGCGCCAACCGTGCGGAGACCTTCGCGATCCCTGTCGAGGAATTGAAGAATCTCGCCGAGGGAATGGTTGCGCAGGCGAGGAAATAAGGTGTTGCTCTGCAGTTTTTTAACGGATCCCCCGTTCGATCTTGCCTCTTGCCATCCGCCGCCCCATTCCGGAACCTACCGCGCCGCGTGTTATGCCCGATTCCGCCACTGAAGAGACCCTGCTGCTTGTCGATCCCGATCTGGATTTCCTGGATTGGGCAACGAAGCATCTTGCCGCAAAGGGGCTTAGGATCCTGCGCTGCGACGACGCAGGCAAGGCCATCAAGGTGATCGAGAAGACGCATGTGAACGTCGTGGTCTCTGCGGTGCTGCTGCAGCCTTTCGACGGGGTGGATCTGCTCGGACGCATCCGCGCGCAGAGCCCGGATACGCTGGTGATCCTGACCACGGGTTTCCCGACAACCGGGCAGATCATCGAGGCTACGCAGAAGGGTGCACACGATGTTCTGAGAAAGGAGTCGCTGTCCTTCGAGCTCAGGCCGGTCGTGGAGTCTGCGTTGCAGACCGTTGAGGACAGGCGCAGCGCGGAGCGTCCCGCCGCCGAGATTCCGAGCATGGATGGACGGGTGAAGATCATCGGTGTTTCGCGGGCGCTGCAGGATGTGTTCAAGCTGGTGGGTCGGGTCGCGAGATCGGATGCGCCAGTCCTGATCTCCGGCGAGAGCGGAACAGGGAAGGAGCTGGTCGCAAAAGCGGTGCACGAGTACAGCCCGCGCAGGCAGCGGGAAATGATCACGATCAACTGCGGAGCGATCCCGGAGAACTTGCTGGAGAGCGAACTCTTCGGCCACGAGAAAGGCTCGTTCACCGGAGCGATCTCGCGCCGTGAGGGACGCTTCGAGCAGGCGGACGGCGGGACGTTGTTCCTCGACGAGATCGGCGACATGCCGCTTTCCATTCAGGTGAAGCTGCTCCGGGTGCTGCAGGATGGGAGCTTCTCCCGAGTGGGGGCGAACGACATGCTCAAGACCGATGTGCGCATCGTGGCGGCGACGCACAAGAACCTCGCGGCGGAGGTCTCGGCAGGGCGTTTCCGTGAAGATCTTTTCTACCGGCTCAACGTCGTGGAGCTACGGATCCCGCCGCTGCGCGAAAGGCCGGAGGACATCCCCCTGCTGGCGGAGTATTTCCTGCAGCGCATCACCCGCAAGAACGGGATGGCACGCATCCGGATCTCGAGCGAGGCCACGGCCTCTCTTGTGACCCACCATTGGCCGGGAAATGTCCGTGAACTCGAGAACACTATGGCGCGTGCCTGTGCGCTGGCTTCGTCGCAGATCCTGCTCCCCGCCGACATACCCCTGGCGGCTGCGCCCGGACGAACTTCAGCTCTCGCGAATGGGCTCGACCAGGTGATCAATTCCGCCCCGGCAGAGATGCCGTTGATGAGTTGGCTTTCCAAGCAGGTTGTCGGCCACTTGCTGGATCGTTCCGGTGGGGATCTCAAGGAGGCTGCGGCAGCTCTTGGCGTGGAGCTTGCTGAGGTGAAAAAAATCCTCGCCTCCAAGGATTGATATGCTTCACCACATTGATCATCCCCTGATCTCCGCCGAGCTGACCCGTGCGAGGGTCCGGATTGCCCGAACCATGAGTTCCGCCAACGGGTAAGGCGCATCGCCTCGCTGATGGCGGCTCCGGAAGGCATCGCCACCCTCAAGGCCGCCCGCCGTGCCATCGATTCCTTCTGGCAAACCCACCTCCTTGAAATCCCGTCCAGCGAAACCTACAGGCACTGGAAAGGTAGATGCGAGACTCTCTTCCCGTGAAATGAAGCCTTCGGATTTTCTCTATTTGAAAGTTGTTGCGCGCTTGGGGAGCTGCGGGTAAGTTGACGGCCTACTGCTGTGTCCGACTAGTTTGGTAGCTAGCCCGGACCGATGTGATTATAACGGGGTCATTCATCCGACCGGCCATTGTCATGCCTTCTCAGGAAGACATGCAACCCATCGGACGACCCCACCTCTTGAGCGACCGGAACGTGGCTTTTAGCTCCAAGGACGGCACAGCGGTTACCACTTTTTTGCGGGAGGGGTTGAATAAATCCTCCGATGGCCCACGTTTAGGTCACAGATGAAGGCTCCAGTTTTGATGATTCTTGCCGGCGTAGTCGCCTTGCGCGCCGCGGATGCCCCGAAAGTCGATGCTCCGCATTTCGGCGATATGATACGGGAACTTTCCTCGGACTCCTTCCAGGCGCGTGAGAAGGCGACGAGAGATCTCTGGGATATCGGCCGTGACGCGCTGGAGGATCTGCGTGAGGCAAGCCGCTCCGACGACCCCGAGATGGCGATCCGCGCCACGGCTGTGCTTGAGAAAATCGAGCTGAGGATCACCCCCGAAACACCCGAGGTGATCCTAGAACTGATCCGCAAGTATCGTGCGTTGCCACAGATCCAAAAGGTAAATTCCCTCAACGAGCTGAAACGTAGGAAGGCGTATTTTCAGGTGCTCAAGCTGTTTTCGATGGATGGGCGACCTGAGGAGTTGACCGCGGCTGTCCGCGGTGTGGCGATTGCAGGCGCCCGCCAGGCGATTGCTGCGGAAGATCCGGATACGGCGTTGGAGTTGCTTTGGATGTCCGCGAACGAACCGAACGACCTGATGGCGCTGGCATGCGCATACCGTAGCATGGGCATGCTCGGCGACGGTAAGGAAGATCCCCCGGCGCCGGAAAACGTCCCGACTGAGGTTTGGAAAATTACACTGCTGCGGGCGCAAGGCGATATTGCCACCGCCGCGAAACTTGCCGGAGAATCGAACCAGTTGGCGCTCCAGGCGGGTATGAATGTGCTTTTGGGGGATCCGACGCTGTGGCTGCGGCAGAACGGTTTCGGGGATAGGAGCCTACGCGCCCTCGATGCCTATGCCGACATTGCGCTGACACGCTGGGAGGGCGGAAAGCCGAAGGAATCGGACTTCGCACCGCTGCTCGCGCTCCTCGGAGCCCGCGATGCGGATGATCGTGATCAGGCGATGTCATCACTGGCTGCGCTGGGCAGGCTTTCCAGGGTGGAGAAGGAGCAGGTAAAGGAGGATTCTGAACTGGGCTTCCAGTATTACCTGACGCAGGAAAGGGTTGCCGAAGCTCTGGAGACCATCGGACTTGATCCCGAGAAGCCGGATTACAATGCCTGGGTGGCGGAACGTTTCAAATGGATGATCACTGGAGGTGGTGATGGGGAGGACAACACCGAACCCCCGGATTCCCAGCTCCGGATGCTCGCCGGGTTCATGGAGCAGAGAGGGATGGAGGCGGAATTCAACGCGGCGTTTGCGATGCCGCTGGCGGAGCTTGCGAAAACCGATGAGGAAGAGTTTCTCGAATTTCTGAGTCTCTTGTTCCAGTCCGGGCTGGCAGCCCCCGAATTTGCTTTCGCCCGCGGTGCCGCCTGGGCTGGCGAAGACGAACAGCGCTGGAGCCAGTTATTTTCCGTTTCCTTCGGCGAGGAGGAAGAGACGCTGGCGTGGCTCGCTTGGATACGGGAAATCGAGCCCGGCATCGGTTCTGCCGATACCATGAGAGCGATGATGGCTTTGTTCGCCCTCGGCTCGGATCCCGGACATTTGCGTGGCAAATGGATGGCCAATTTTTGGGAGGCTGTGGAGAAAATCCCGGACGGCGAGAAGGAGCCGTATATCCGCCGAATCATGGGACTGGCTGTTGCCATGAACGATGTCAGTAACGCCCTCAAGGCTCGCGACAGGCTGGAGCAGGCGGACAGGGATTCGGCGGTGTGGGCTTCGCTCAGCCAATACCTGAGCGCTGCCGGACGCTGGAAGGAGGCGTCCGAAGTGCTCTCGAAAGGGCGCAAAACGGTGAGCCGTTCCCCGGAGTATCATGCACTTCTTGCTGCGACCCTGCGCAAGGCCGGATTCGAGAAACGTGCCGAAGAACATGACGCTTGGGTGGAGAGGCTTGCTCTCGGTTTCGCTCCGAGTTGCAACAGAATCGGCGACTACTACGTATATGGAGGCGACCGCGAACGTGCCGAGAAGTGGTATCGACGGGCGGCCTTCCAGGCTGACATCATGGGCGGCGAGTTCGTTGCTGTACTGGACAGCTACGCGCAGTCCATGCTCGGAAAAGGGGAGTGGGGCGTGGCCGCTTCTTGCTATGAGGCGCTCACGCAGGTGTATGTCAGCCAGAGATATTCAGGCGGCGTGATTTCCGTTTACTCGAAAGCAAGGCTGTCTGCAGATCTCGCGAAGGCGCTCGAGGTGTTGCCGGACGATAGGCAGCGTGCAATCGATATGCTGGATGGTATCCATCGGATTTTCGCCACCGACGGGGTGCTGGCCGACGACTTTTTCCCGCTGGTGAAAAAGGCGGGACTCGAAAAGGAACTGGATCGCTGGTTCGGCAAATCATGGGGCGCAATATCGTCAGTTCTCGAACGGTTCCCAGATTCCGATAACACGAAAAATACGGCGGCGTGGCTGGCCTCCCGGGCAGGCAAGCGCCTGGCGGAAGCCGAGAAATATTTAAGAACCGCGCTCGAGCGGAACCCGGATCAGGCCGCCTACCTCGACACGATGGCGGAGCTTCATTTCGCGAAGGGAGACCGCAAGGGTGCCGTGGAGTGGTCGGACCGGGCGCTCCTCCGTTATCCTCTCACTTCGCTCCCTTACGACGTGATGATACGCAAGCAGCATGAGCGTTTCCGCAACGACCCGTTGCCGCAATAGCTGTAGCGTCTTTCAGCTAAGGAGCTCCTCAGAAATAACCATGCTATTTCCACTTGCTCTCAACTCAGTCATCTGCGTTCAAATTTCCTTCGAGTAGCCCACTACACAAAGAAAGTTCTGCCTTGCTGCCGAAGCTGATTTCTACGCGGAAATGACACATTTATTTTTTCGCGACTCCTAACCTCAGTTTTTGGTTGTTTGCGCAGCGAAAAAGGGACATTCCACGTTGTATGAGCGAGCAATCAGACGGTGAGACGATACGCATTCTTTTCCTCGGCGATATCGTCGGTGAGCCGGGGCGCAAGGCGGTCATCGGCGGACTTGCGGAAATAAGAAGGCAGCACGCCATCGATTTTGTGATCGCGAACGGCGAGAATTCCGCCGGTGGGCGCGGCATCACACCGAAGATCGCGATTGATCTGCTGCGTGCCGGGGTCGCGGTCGTGACCACCGGGGATCACGTATGGGATCAGAAGGACATCGTTGATTATTTCCCCACCGAGCCACGCCTGTTGCGGCCTATCAATTATCCGGATGGAACACCGGGTAACGGCAGCGTGGTGCTGGAGACTTCCAAGGGCAAGGTGGCGGTCATGCAAGCGCAGGGCAGGAGTTTCATGCAGCCGCCGCTGGAAAACCCGTTCCTTGCCGTCGAGGCGGAGGTAACAAGGCTCAGGGCGGACGGGGTCAGTGTGATCGTCCTTGATTTCCACGCGGAGACAACCTCCGAGAAAATCGCGATGGGTCGTATGCTTGATGGCAGCGTATCGCTGGTCGTCGGCACCCACACTCACGTCCAGACCGCAGACGAAACGGTGTTTCCGGGCGGAACCGGATACCTCACGGATGCTGGGATGTGTGGCCCTCTGGATTCGGTGCTCGGGCGCAATATCGAATCGGTATTGTGGCGTTTCCGCTCCGGTATGCCGACCCGTTTTCCCGTTGCGAAAGGCCCGGTGAAACTATGCGGAGTGATCGTCGAATTGGACATATCCAGCGGCCGTTGCCTGGATATCGTCAGATTCACGCAGGAAATAGCTGAAAACGAGACGGAAACGGCCCTTTGAAGCGCTCGGAAACCCGTAAAACAAAGGGATTCGAGGAAAGTGATAAAAAGACCATATTTTTTTTGACAGAGGGGCGCGAATTGTTACTGTCCGCCCGCTCTTCCCCACATGCAGTCAGGGGTGCCGCGCTCGGTCTCGGGTCAAGCCAAGACAGGTCGCGGTTCTTTTGTCGGTATCAAGGATGAGCTCACAACAATCCAGATTGCTCGTGTAGCTCAGGGGTAGAGCGCATCCTTGGTAAGGATGAGGTCGACGGTTCAATTCCGTCCACGAGCTCCAGGAAACACACGAACATCTCTCAAACGTCTCAGCGAAACCACAACGATTATGGCCAAAGAACAATTCCAACGCAACAAGCCGCACGTAAACATCGGCACCATCGGTCACGTCGACCACGGCAAGACCACCCTCACCGCAGCGATTACTAATACGCTTGCTGATAAGGGTTTCGCCGAGAAACAATCCTATGCTGACATCGACGCCGCTCCCGAGGAGCGCGAACGCGGTATCACCATCAACACCGCACACGTTGAGTATGAGACGGAAAAGCGCCACTATGCGCACGTCGATTGCCCCGGCCACGCCGACTACGTGAAGAACATGATCACCGGCGCCGCGCAGATGGACGGAGGTATCCTTGTTGTCTCCGCAGCTGATGGCCCGATGCCACAGACTCGTGAGCACATCCTGCTTGCCCGCCAGGTCGGTGTCCCCGCTCTTGTTGTGTTCATGAACAAAGTCGACCTCGTCGACGATGACGAACTCCTTGAACTCGTTGAAATGGAAATCCGCGATCTCCTTTCTTCCTACGACTTCCCGGGTGACGATATCCCTATCGTTGCCGGTTCCGCTGTGAAAGCGCTCGAGGGCGATGCCGACCATCAAGCGAACGTCATGAAACTCATGGATGCAGTCGATTCCTACATCCCTGAGCCTGAGCGTCCGGTCGACAAGACCTTCCTCATGCCAATCGAGGATGTGTTCTCAATTGAAGGTCGCGGAACGGTCTGCACCGGCCGTGTCGAGCGAGGTATCATCCACAAGATGGAGGAAGTCGAAATTGTCGGCATCCGCGACACCCAGAAGACCACCGTCACGGACATCGAAATGTTCCGCAAGCTTCTCGACGAAGGTCGTGCAGGTGACAACGTCGGACTCCTCGTCCGTGGCCTCAAGAAAACCGACGTCGAGCGCGGTCAGGTCATGGCCAAGCCGGGCACGGTCAAAGGTCACACGATCTTCAAATCCGAGATCTACGTCCTTTCTAAGGAAGAGGGTGGCCGCCACACTCCGTTCTTCTCGAACTACCGTCCTCAGTTCTACTTCCGCACGACCGACGTCACCGGCAGCATCAAGCTCCCCGAGGGAGTCGAGATGGTGATGCCAGGCGATAACATCAGCCTCGAAGTCGAACTCATCAACCCAATCGCCATGGAGCCAACCATGCGTTTCGCAATCCGCGAAGGTGGCCGTACCGTCGGTGCTGGCCGCGTGGGTGAGATCATCAAGTAAAGTCAAACAGAAGGCAGCACAGGGAACTTCGGTTCCCTGCGCGCCAAGCACTTGGGGCACCCCGCCAAACGGGGTGCCCTTAAGTTGCCTCAAAGCCTAACATTTTCCGAAATAACGCGTCAGTAGCTCAATTGGTAGAGCATCGGTCTCCAAAACCGAGGGTTGCGGGTTCAAGTCCCTCCTGGCGTGCCACCCACCGCTCACTTCCCACTCTGAATGAAATTCCTCGAATACATCAAGCTCGGCGATAGTTGGATCACTTCGGGGATCGTTTACACGGTTCTCATTGTCCTCCTCATCCTGTTCATCCGTAACCTTTCGCGGATCTCGACGTTTATCGGCGAGGTAAAGGGCGAACTCCGCAAAGCCAGCTGGCCTTGGGATTCCGATCCGAAAGCGAAGGGTTTCCGGAAATACAAGGAACTCATCGATTCGACCATCGTGGTGCTGATCGCTGTGATCCTTCTGGCCGGTTTTGTCCAGTTCTGGGATTTCGTCCAGGTTCTCATCGTCGGTTTCCTCACGGAAATCTTCCGCTAATTTTCCATTTTTCCAAGCCACAGTCTCCCATGCCCAACGCCAAAGATTACAAAGACCAATGGTATGTCGTCCAAGTCCTTTCGGGCATGGAGGGCAAAGTGCGCGAACGCATCGCCCGCGGGATCATAGCCGAGGAAATGCATGATTACATCCGCGAGGTTCTCGTGCCTACCGAGGTAGTTTCCGAAATCAAGCGCGGCAAGAAAACCGAAACCAAGAAGAAATTCTTCCCCGGTTATATCATCGTCAACATGTATCTCGCCACCGAGGACAACCAGCTGGTCGAAAAGACTTGGTTCTTCATCAAGGAGTTGGATGGCGTGATCGGCTTCGCCGGCACCAAGGATCGCCCGGCACCCATGCGACAGCGTGAGGTTGACGCGATGCTTTCCCAGATCCAGGAACGCGAGGAAACCGTCCGCCCCGCAATCACCTTCGAAGTCGGCGATACCGTCAAGGTTGCCGATGGCCCTTTCCAATCACAGAATGGCGTGGTCGAGGAAATCGACCCCGAACGCGGTAAGCTCCGCGTCGCCGTCGATATTTTCGGACGCACCACTCCGGTCGAACTCGAATACTGGCAGGTCGAGCGCGAGTAAGAGTCCATCTCAGTTTTTCAGCATTTCAGTTTTCAGCATTTACCAAATAACATTATGGCCAAGGAAGTCACAAAAATCATCAAACTCCAGATCCAAGCTGGAGCCGCCAACCCATCACCACCGGTCGGTCCCGCCCTCGGTCAGGCAGGGGTCAACATCATGGCCTTCTGCAAGGAGTTCAACGCCTCCACGCAGTCACAGTCCGGTGATGTGCTCCCTTGTGTGATCTCTGTCTACAAAGACAAGTCCTTCACTTTCGTTACCAAGCGTCCGCCAGCAGGCAACCTCCTGAAAAAGGCGGCCGGCCTCGCATCCGGATCCGGTGAGCCAAACAAGAAAAAAGTGGGCAAGATCACCAAGGCGAAGCTCATGGAAGTCGTCAACATCAAGATGCCCGACCTCAATACCAAGGATCCCGAGGCCGCCGCCCGAATTCTGGCTGGTACCGCTCGCCAGATGGGCCTTGAGGTCGAAGGCATGTAAGCAATCTCCGCTCTGCCTCAAAACAGGGCACCCCGCAAGAGGGTGGGTACCAACCCCATCCGCTATCACTGCAAACCAACAAAAATAATGTCAAAACTACGCAGCAAACGCTACCGGAAAGCCGCCGAACAGGTGGGCACCGATAAGTCCTACTCGCTCTCGGATGCCATCAGCACCGTGAAGAAACTCCCGGCACCGAAATTCGTGCCGACCGTGACCCTCTCCTTCCGCCTTGGTGTCGACCCTCGGAAGAGCGACCAGATGGTTCGCGGTTCCGTCTCGCTTCCGCACGGAACGGGCAAGAACGTCCGCGTCGTCGTCTTCGCCCAGGGTGCCGCCGCAGAGGCCGCCACCGCAGCCGGTGCCGAGCACGTCGGATACGAGGATCTCATCAAGAAAGTCCAAGAGGGCTTCGTTGACTTTGATTCAGCAATCGCCACTCCCGATGCCATGGCTGAAGTTCGCAAGATCGCCCGTGTCCTCGGACCGCGCGGCCTGATGCCGAACCCGAAGACCGGAACTGTCACCGACGACGTCGCGAAAGCCGTCAAGGAAGTCAAGGCTGGCCGGATCGACTTCAAGCTCGACAAAAACGGTAATATCTCCGGCGCAATCGGAAAGGCCGATTTTGACGACAAACAGCTCGAGGAAAACGCCAGTGCGTTTATCGAAAGCGTCGTCCGCGCAAAGCCCGCTTCAGCAAAAGGAAATTTCGTCCTGACGGTGACCCTAGCTGCCTCCATGCTTCCCGGTTTGCCCCTCGAAGCCTCCACCTACGCTGCAAAAGCGACCGCATAACCCCAGCAAGCAACGAAAATGAATCCTGATAAACAAATCATCATCAACGGGCTGCTGGCGCGCGTCAACGACTCCCCATACGTCATCGTCATCGATTACACCGGGCTGACCGTTCCCGAGTTCAGCGAACTCCGCAATCGCCTCGACGACAGCGGCGCAAAGTGCACCGTCGCGAAAAACAGTTACATGCGCAAAGCGCTTTCCGAAGCGGGTCTTCCCGACGTCGGAGCGGAACTCGTTGGTCAGACGGCATTCGTCACCGGCGACGCCGAAGTGTTTTCCGCAGCAAAGGTTCTCAAGAATTTCGAAAAGGAATTCAAGAAGCCTGAAATGAAGGTCGGGATACTCGGTGAGGACATCCTCGACAGCGCCAAGCTCAAGGTGATCGCCGATATCCCATCACGGGATGCGGTTCTTTCCCAGTTGCTTGGTCTCATCAGCGAGCCTGCGACACGCATCGCCCGCATCCTACTCGAGAAATTCGATCCGGAGCGCGAAGAATACAAACCGGCGGACGCGGAAGCATCCGAAGAAGAAGCACCTGCTGCCGAATAACAAACAATCTGAATGGAAGGCTTGTCGCGTCTCCACGCAATGGCCGGATTAACAATGGTACCTCGTCGGTTTCCCAGCAGGGAAATTGAAATCTCCGGGAGCTCCCGGAGGCGACGACACCGCAAAGGAGAAAATACATGTCAAATATTGCAAACCTCGTAGAAGAACTCGGCAAGCTCACCGTCCTGGAAGCTGTCGACCTCGTTAAACAACTCGAAGAAACCTGGGGCGTCTCTGCCGCAGCAGCTGTCTCTGCCGGTCCTGCCGCCGCTGGCCCTGCTGAAGCCGCCGAAGAGAAAACCGAATTCGACGTCGTGATCACCGCGTGTGGTCCGACCAAGATCGCCGTCATCAAGGCGGTTCGTGAAGTCGCTCCCGGCCTCGGCCTCGCCGACGCGAAGAAACTCGTCGAATCCGCCCCTGCCAATATCCTCGAGGGTGTTAGCAAGGACGCCGCCGAAGAAGCCAAGACGAAACTCGAAGCCGCCGGCGCTACAATCGAACTCAAGTAATTCGTAACGGAATTTCACCCGGAGCGGAATTCTTTCCGCTCCGGGCACTTCCTCCCTCAGATCCCATTTTGCAAACTCGCAACCGACGCGTGATACTACACAACTCCGCAGTGTTACGCGCCGCTTTCGTTAATTTGCTCTCTCCGTCCATCTCCTGAATCCAATTCCGCCCGGGCTTTTAAAGGTCCGGGCTCAAACTCGTAACACAACCACCGCATCACCATGGCTGAACGTCTATATTTCGGTAAATTTGAAGAGGTCATCGACCCACCTAACCTCATTGAAGTCCAGAGTAGGTCTTATGACGAGTTCCTCCAGAAGGACTCCTCTCCCGGCGATCGCGCTGATTCCGGCCTGCAGGCGGTTTTCCGCGAGGTTTTCCCGATCAAATCCTACGACGAAGCCATCGAGCTGGATTTCGTAGCTTATGATATCGAGGATCCGAAGATCACTTCCCTCGACTCCCTGCGCAACAGCGAGTCCTTCTCCGCCGCCCTCTACGTCACCTTCAAGCTGAAGGATGAGACCGGCACCAAGAAGGAACGCGTCTACATGGGCGAACTCCCGATGATGACACGTCGTGGCACGTTTATCATAAACGGCGCGGAGCGCGTGATCGTTTCCCAGCTTCACCGTTCCCCGGGTATCTGTTTCGAGACGTCCCAGCACCTCAACGGAAAGATGCTCCACAGCTTCCGCATCATTCCCGACCGCGGTTCATGGCTCGAGGTTCAGTTCGATACGAATGACCTGCTCTATGTCTACCTCGACCGCCGCCGCCGCAGGAGGAAGTTCCTCGCAACCACGTTCCTGCGTGTCCTCGGCTACCCGACCGACCGCGACATCGTCAGCCATTTCTACTCCATCGAGAATCTCGCTCTCAACAGCAAGATCGATGAGGGGGAACTCGGCCACAAGGTGCCTTTCGAGGACATCCTCGATGGCGAGCTCGTCATCGCGAAAGCGTATGAGCCGCTCACCGCGGGCATCGTCAAGCAACTCGTCGCACTCGGACAGAAGAAGCTTGAGGTCATCGATGGACGTGAGGACGAAATCCTGCTCAAATCCCTGCGGAAAGATCCGGCCAAGGATGAGGAGTCCGCGCTCAAGGATATCTACCGCAAGCTTCGCCCCGGAGATCCTCCGACGGCTTCCAACGCCCGCGCACTACTCAAGCGTCTGTTCTTCGATGCGAAGAAATACGACCTCACCCGTGTCGGCCGTTACAAGATCAACCAGAAGCTCGGCATCGGTGTCGATTCCGATCAGCGCATCATGGTGCCCGAGGATTTCCTTGCCGCCGTCCGCTACATCCTGAAGCTGAAAAAGGGCGAAGGTGTCATCGACGACATCGATCACCTTGGCTCCCGCCGCGTGCGTGCAGTCGGCGAGCTTCTTGCCAATCAGTGCCGTGTGGGTCTTGCCCGCACCGAGCGTCTGGTGAAGGAGCGTATGACACTGTTCGATGTGAACATCGAGGGTATGACCCCGCAGAAGCTGATCAACCCGAAGGCGCTTTCCGCCGTCGTGCGCGATTTCTTCGGCCGTTCCCAGCTTTCGCAGTTTATGGATCAGACCAACCCTCTGGCTGAGCTGACCCACAAGCGTCGTCTATCCGCACTCGGACCTGGTGGTCTGAACCGCGACCGCGCCGGCTTCGAAGTCCGGGACGTTCATCCGTCCCACTACGGCCGCATCTGCCCGATCGAAACCCCGGAAGGTCCGAACATCGGTCTCATCAACTCGATGTGCACCTATGCCCGGATCAACGAATTCGGCTTCATCGAAACCCCTTATCGCAAGGTCAAGAAGGGTAAAGTCACCAACGAGATCGAATACCTCACGGCCGACCAGGAGGAAAACTACCTCATCGCCCAGGCATCGAACGTGATCGACAAGTCGAACCACTTCGAGAATGACCGCATCGACGCCCGTGAGCGCGGTGAATTCATCGAGTCCACCCCGGCTGAAGTGCACTACATGGACGTTTCCCCGAAACAGCTTGTTTCGGTCGCCGCCGGCCTCATCCCGTTCCTCGAGCACGATGACGCCAACCGCGCACTCATGGGATCGAACATGCAGCGCCAAGGTGTGCCGCTCCTCGTTTCCGAGTCGCCGCTTGTTGGGACAGGTCTTGAAGGCAAAGCCGCCCGCGACTCCCGTGCCGTGGTCGTCTCCGAGTCGGATGGCATCATCGCCGCCGCCACCGCGGAGATCATTATCACCACCGCCGATGGCAAGCTCCCCGTCTCCGACGAGAAGTTCCTCAGCGATCCGGAAGCCGTGAAAACAAACGTAGCCAAAGGCATTTTTGCCTATCCGCTGCGCAAGTTCATGCGCTCCAACGCCGGTACCTGCATCAACCAGAAACCGATCGTTAAGGTCGGCCAGAAGATTAAGAAAGGAACTGTCCTTGCCGACGGGCCGAACACCGAAGATGGCGAACTCGCCATCGGACGCAACGTGCTTGTCGCGTTCATGCCTTGGAACGGCTACAACTTCGAAGATGCCATCGTCATCTCCGAGCGCGTGGTCAAGGATGACGTCTACACCTCGATTCACATCTCCGAGTTCGATGTCGCCGCCCGCGACACCAAACTCGGCCCCGAGGAAATCACCCGTGACATCCCGAACGTCGGTGAGGAAGCCCTGCGCAACCTCGACCACGACGGCATCATTCGCATCGGTGCGGAAGTGAAACCCGGCGACATCCTCGTCGGTAAGATCACTCCGAAATCCGAAACCGAACTCGCTCCCGAGGAGCGCCTACTGCGCGCTATCTTCGGTGAGAAGGCTGCGGATGTGAAGGATACCTCGCTCCGCGTCCCATCCGGATGCACCGGTATCGTCCAGGACGTCCGCGTCTCCTCACACGGCCTCGCCAAGAAACGTGCTGAGAAAGTTGATCCCGTGGAGCTCAAGAAGCACCTCAAGAAGATCAACGACGAGCACAAGAAGAAGGCCGACAAGCTCACCGACGACCTTACGGAAAAGCTCTCCGACATCCTGCTGGGTGAGAAGATCCCGCTCGACGTAGTCAACGCACAGACCGGCGAGATCATTATCCCGGCGAACCGCAAGATCACCAAGACCCTGCTTCGCAAGCTCGCCTCGGTTCACGACCACATCGAAATCGACCCTTCGCCGATCCGGAATAAGATCGTGGAGATTATCAATTCCTTCGAAAGCCGTTTCCAAGAACTCGACACCGACCGCGAACGCAAGCTCGACCAGCTTGAGTCCGGCGACGACGTCGATCCTGGCGTAATCAAGGAAGTGAAAGTCTTCGTCGCCGCCAAGCGCAAGCTCTCGGTGGGTGACAAGATGGCCGGACGCCACGGAAACAAAGGTGTCGTCGCGACCATCGTGCCGGAGGAAGACATGCCTTACCTCCACGACGGAACCCCGGTCGATATCTGCCTGAACCCTCTGGGCGTTCCTTCCCGGATGAACGTCGGACAGGTTCTGGAGACGCACCTCGGTGTTGCAGCGAGAGCCCTCGGCTTCAAGGTTGCGACCCCGATTTTCGACGGCATCAAGGAAGAGGTCATCTGGGACTTCATGTCCGAGGCGAAGAAAGTCGATGGTGTGAAAATGATCGGAGACGGCCGCAAAGCTGTCGAGCGCAAGCCCAACCAACCGGAAAGCCGTGGCTTCACCTGGATCGGCGATGGCAAGGACGGCAGCACCGCCGGTAAATCGACCCTCTATGACGGTCGCACCGGCGAGGCGTTCCACAACCCGATCGTGGTTGGTGAAATCTACATGCTGAAACTCGGTCACCTTGTCGCAGACAAGATCCACGCCCGAGCCGTCGGCCCATACTCGCTCGTCACCCAGCAACCGCTCGGTGGTAAGGCGCAATACGGCGGACAGCGTTTCGGGGAAATGGAGGTCTGGGCGCTCGAAGCATACGGCGCCGCATACACCCTCCAGGAAATCCTCACCGTCAAATCCGACGATGTCCAGGGACGCACCCGGATCTACGAGGCGATCGTCAAAGGCGACAACAACCTCGAGGCCGGCACGCCGGAATCGTTCAACGTTCTCATCAAGGAAATGCAATCCCTCGGACTTGATGTCCGTCCGGGACGTCAGGGTCAGACCAGCCACGGTTCGCCGTTGCCAGGCTCGGGCGATGACTTCTCCCTCGATGATCTTACCCTCTAATCCTTTAACGCGAAACCAACCCCACATCCCGAACTACCATCTATCATGAGTGTCGATAACAACCTTCGCGAAATCTTTGGCGTGGACGACCGTCCGGAAGCCTTTGACCAGGTATCCATCACCGTGGCCTCGCCGGAAATCATCCGGTCTTGGTCCAAGGGTGAGGTGAAAAACCCCGAGACGATCAACTACCGTACCTTCAAACCGGAAAAGGGCGGCCTTTTCTGCGAGCGCATCTTCGGACCCACAAGGGACTGGGAATGCGCCTGTGGAAAATACAAGCGCATCAAGCACAAGGGCGTTGTCTGCGACCGCTGCGGCGTCGAGGTGACCCTGAGTCGCGTTCGCCGCGAGCGCATGGGACACATCGAGCTTGCTGTGCCAGTTTCCCATATCTGGTTCTACAAGTGCATGCCTTCCCGCATCGGCCTGATGCTCGACATGAGCGCCCGCCAACTTGAGCGCGTAATCTATTACGAGGATTACGTTGTCACCGACCAAGGCAACACCGCCCTCGAGATCGGCCAGCTCCTCACCGAAGTGGAAATCCGCGAAGCGGAAGACACATACGGCGACGGATCCTTCAAGGCCATGATGGGCGCAGAAGCGATCATGGAGCTGCTCAAGCAGATCGACCTCGCGACACTCGCTGTCGAGCTCGAGGAGGAACTCGGAACCACCAAGTCCAAGCAGAACAAGAAGAAGCTCTCCAAGCGTCTCAAGATCACCCAGGGCTTCGCGGCATCCAAGACGCGCCCTGAGTGGATGGTTCAGCTCGTG
>Ga0206131_10001316_pt1 | contig 32077 bp, 35 predicted proteins | sample Helgoland_Spring_FD_148636 | JGI IMG/M metagenome (GOLD analysis project Ga0206131, IMG submission 148636) | Pelagic subsurface seawater microbial communities from Kabeltonne, Helgoland, North Sea - Helgoland_Spring_Bloom_20160517_1 | ecosystem: Environmental > Aquatic > Marine > Epipelagic ...
ATTGACGTTTGTAATTATAAAATTAAATCATACTTTAATATGTTTAAAGAATCGATTGAAGAAATAGAAAAAATATCAAAGGAGCTAAATTATACATGTAGAGGTATTTATATTTGGCCATATAATTTAAAATACAAACCCAAGCTTTATAATTTCGACGATTCAAACATCGTAGAAGTAGTAAGAAAAACAAAAGATATAACCGAATTTAAAACAATTAATGCTACTCAAACTGTATCCAAGCAAGAAATATGCAATTCCACTAATACTGTAATTAGTGAAAATGATAAAGTGCTATATCTTACTAAAACAAACGAGCCTGATATATATAATGTTTATGATAAAGAAGATATTAAAAACATGATGGGAATTGCACTTGTGCAAACACTTAGGGATAGTAAAATGCTGAGAATGGCATTTAAAGATAAGAATGCTATGACTATCATTGGTTTTATATGCAAATATAATGACAAATTTCAAAAATGGCAACCTATCGCTATTTCATAATTGCAGGTAAAGAAGGATATGATAAATAGTCTTTTAGTTCAAAATCTTCATATTTTAAGTGTTCAATCCATTTTATTTTTTCATCTATTGTACTATCAATAGGTGGTGGAAATTTCTTTATAATAAGTTTTGGCAAAATATATGGTTTAAGTTCTATTTGTTTATTAATTTGCTCAGCATGCTCCTGATAAATATGTGCATCACATATTGAAAGGCAAATTTCGGAAATTTCCAAATGTAATACTGATGCAAGTATCTGTGTTAAAAGTGCTGTACTTGCAATATTAAATGGTAATCCTAAAAATAAATCAGAACTGCGTAAAGTCATATGACAGGATAATCCTTTTAACGTTTTATTAAAAATATATAATATATGACATGGTGGTAAAGCCATTTTTTCTAAATCTACTGGATTCCATCCAGATAAAACCGCACGTCTACTATTATTAGTTTTTGATAATTCTTCTAATACATACTTAATTTGATCTTTACCATTTGTATTATTATTATTATAATCCTTTCCAAATTTGCGCCATTGCCATCCATAAACGGGTCCCAATTCACCTTCTTTATAATCTGTTAGTCCAATACTATCTAAATATTCTCGCGTAGAGTTACCAGTCCATATATTAATTTTCTTATCTCTCAATTCATTTGCATCAGTTGAACCTCTTAGAAACCACAATAGTTCCTCAACAATTCCTCTAAAAAACATTTTTTTAGTTGTTAGCAAAGGGAAATTATTTATATTTGTAAACTTAATCATACATCCAAAAGTAGAATATACTATTCCATTTCTTGTTGATTTTATTTCGCCTTTTTTAAAAGTCTCTTTTAAAAGATTTAAATATCCCACTTCATTTTCAAAATACATTTATTACCTTATATTAATAATCGTTTATATAATCATTTAATTAATTATAGCGAATAATTGTCACATCTTTATAAACTGGAAATCTATTCAATGTTTGATTATAATATTGTTTTATTAAATTAAACTTAATAGATCTGGCTTTTGATAGAGTAACCGCGTTAGAATGAAGCTTTAAAACATTACTGCATTTTGATATCACAATATATTTACTTTTATATTTATCATAAATATAAAAAGATAAACATGATAAACCTAGAATAATACCCACATACATTTTCAATTATATAATTAATAATAACACAAATCTTTAATTAGTTTATAGCATGCAAAATCATAATATTTATGTCTATTGTTATATTGATAAAAGTTATCATTGGGATAAATAATTGGAATAGGGGCAATATATAATTTGCTGGAAAAATATCTAAAGTTGCTGAACATGATGCGTTTCTATAATTATTAGAACCTAATATCATTTTTTATATATATTTAATCATGTCAATATTTTCATAAAGTCGTCTTAATAAATAAGGATAAATATCAAAAATATTACCATACGGCACATACTTAAATACCGTTTTATTCTTGTTTAATAAATATTCTGTAGATTTATCTCCCATCCCCAATAATTGCGCATATGATATATTATTACCACCATTTAATGATAAAGCATATTCAATCGATTTCCTATTATGAGTGGCTATGCAAATTTTATTTGAGGTATTTGCATTTATTAGATATTCTATTGCTTTATTGTAATTAACATCAGTTTCCCTCTTTAGGCTAAATAATTGCTTATCGTATTTATTATAATATGCTCCTCTAACTATTTTAAAACCTATTTTATCATAAGTATCTAAGTCTTTTTTTAAATAATACAAACTGTTTTTCTTATACATCTGATAAGTTTTAATTAAATGCAAATTGTCAACATTTTTATATTTTTCTATAAATTTATTAAAAACTTTATTTTCATAATCGTATTTATCAGAATGCTCTGCGTCAAAAAATATATATTTATTTTTATGATTAGTATTTATAACTCTTTTTATAAAAATATCAATATTTTCTTCAGGATTATATTTTGAAAATGATGAAAGCTTTATTGAATATCCAATGTCCTTATTAATATGTTCATTATTTATTTGATTTATTAATAAATTAGTTTTATCATTATAATTAATAACATCAAATTTATTTTTAGAACCTTCTTTAGCATAATCAATAATTGGAATAACTGATTTATCATATAATTTATTTATGAAATTAGATACGGCAATATAATTTGTACCACCAATAAATTTTAATAACATAAACTTATATAATTAATTAATATTTTATTTAATTAAAAGTAATTATGAAACATGTTATTATTGGCGCTGGAATAACAGGATTATATTTAGCATATAAATTAATTAAAGTTAAAAATGTTGACCCTAATGATATTGTTATATATGATAGACGCCATAGAATAGGTGGGCGCATATACACATATAGTAATAAAGGTTTCAAGTATTCAGTTGGAGCTGGAAGATTAAATAAAAATCATAAATACGTTATGAAATTAATTAAGGATTTTAATTTAGAAGATCAAATTATAGATATTAGTAAAGATAAAGGGTATTTTATCAATGGAAAAATGATGACCGAAAAAGATTTATTAAAATATTATAACTCAAAATATAATAACTTAGAAGAATTATGGGATTATGCTATTAATTATAAAACAACTGTAGATAAACACAATTATAATTTACATAATTACTTTTCACTATTTATGCCCTCAAATGAAGTAGAAATACTTAATAAATCGTTGGGATATATTGGTGAGATGTTTGATATGAATGCTCATAATGCTATTTTGACATTACGTAAAGATTTTGATGTAAAAAAAAATGAATTCTTTGTATTAAAAGATGGAATACAAATACTTTGTGACGTACTTTATGAATATTTAAAATCATTAAATGTTAAAATAATGCTAAAATCAAATATGACAGAAATTAATGATGACGATAAATCATATATGGTACATAATAAAAAATATAAATATGAAAAAATATATTTTACTATTAAAAGAAAAGATTATACAAATCTTAATTATTTTAAAAGATACAAAAATCTATTTAATAGTGTAAGTGATGGTAGACTTTTGAGAATATATGCACAATTTAAAGATGTATGGTTTAAAGATATGCCGAAAATAATGACAGATAATAAATTACAGTTTATTATACCAATTGATTATGAAAAAGGATTAATGCAAATAAGTTATTCTGATAGTTACAATGCGGATTTTTGGAATGCTATTAAAAGCAATAAAAAAGTTAAAAAGCAAATCAAGAAATTATTAGATGAAATGTTTCCAGATAAAAAAATAAAAGAGCCCGAATGGATTACAATGCATTATTGGGATGCAGGAGATCATATGTGGAATCCGGGTACAAATTCAAAAAAAGTGCAGAAATCTTTAGACAATATATATCTAAAAAAAGGTATTTATATTTTAGGAGAAACTTATTGTGATAGACAAGCGTGGATTGAAGGGGCGATTGAAACAGTTCATAAGAAAGTTCTAAATTGAATTGTTAATAAAACAAGAACAATTTAAAGGATTTTCACAAAATCCTATGCAAAATTTATTATTCATTATTTTTTGCTTTGTTTTTTTATATTCTTTTTCGCGTTCTTCGCGCTGTTTATTTTTAATAACATTAACTAATACTAATGCTCTATTTCTCATTAGTATACTGGATAAGTTACATACAGATTTTGTATTATTCATAATTTGTTGTGAAGACATTATTGATGCTCTATTATATATAATTAAAAAATAATATATACTTATGTCATTTTTTTATATTTTTTTAGAAAGGCACAGTCATTGTTTGGCGTCGCAAGGTATTAACTTCGGCACCCTTCAAATGCTGTGAGCAGTTAATTTCGCTTTTACCCGATTTTTTATCAATTCTAAGGCGAATAGGTAGCACATATCGCTCGGTATTACTCGCATATTCAAAATCGCTCTTAGTAGATGAGCTGCTTGCTTCGTTACCATAACCGAATCTCGCAGCATCACTTTCCATCTGTTGCCCCCCACGAGTTGCTCCACGAGTAACGCCACGAGTAACACCTCGAGTAACACCGCGTGTTACTTCTACGGGTTTAGGTTTCTTAAATACCATGAATGTAAGATAAATCAAACCCGTATATTCAGTAGTTTTTTCCATACCCAACTCCAATTCTTCCTTAGAAGGTTCATAACCAACATCCATGGCTCTTTTTGCCACCCATTGATATTTCGCATTGGGATTTTGGTCAAAATTATAGCTTTCCCCATCATTAGCTGGGATAGTCCACAATGTACCATCCCTTTCAATGTTGTATGGAATAGTAGAATATTCAGTAGTATATTCAGGTTCCTTATTATCAACTGCAAATCCAATTGCATAATCATTATTAGCATCATTCGTATCATTGATCGAAATATTGCTAACTTTAATTACAATAGGACCTTCGTTTGTAATAACACGATAACCCTTCATGTAATTTTCACCTTCTCCCGACTCAAATACTTCGACATTATAGTTTTCATAAAATCGCTTTCTCTCTTTTTCATTTTTGCAGATCTCAGAGTCCTTACCCTCGCCAAAGTTGAGGTTAAGGCTAACATTGTAGTTGTTGGTGTTGTAGGCGACGTTGACGGTTTCAGTGTTGTTGGAGAACATTTGTTAAATAAAATACTAAAAAGTACTATCAATTTTTATTTTTTTCATATAAAATTTATGCTAAAAATAATAGTAAAAATGAAAATTAAAATATTAATATTATTATTATCAGGTATGCAAATACAAGCTTTTAATACAATCTCATCGTTGACTATGATTAAACATAACAATAATATAAATTTTAAACCTGTGCATAAACATAAGTTAAATAGTTATTTCAAATTAACAAGACCAGAGGGATTAGCTTATGAATTTGCTCTACCTTTATTTGGAAGTTATTTAGCAACAAAAAATATAGCAACTTCTGTGAGCCCCAGCGCACTATTAATCGCGTTTATAACAACATTAGTTGCAAGTAATTCGATGGTAATAAACGATTACTATGACTATAAATCGGGAACCGATAATTTAAAAGATTCTAAAATATTGAATAAGAAAATTTTAACTTCAGAAGAAGTGCTTTATTTTTCAATGTATTTAGCTTTAACATGTTATTATTTAACATCGCTTGTTAATAATAATATTGTTAGAAATATAATATCAAATACAATAATACTAACATATCTATATACACCAGTATTAAAAAATATACCATTTGTTAAAAATATTGTAGTGGCTTTTATTGTTGCACAAGCTCCTTTAGTTGGGGGGCTCGCGGTTAGTGGAAATATCTATAATATTAAACCAGCTATAGTATATCTATTCTACTTTATAATGTGGCAAGAATTAATGCTTGATAATATGGATATGGAGGGAGACAAAAAAAATAATATTAAAACAATACCAGTAATATATGGGTATAAAAATGCTAATATTATTGGTATCCTATATTTATTATTAGGAACTTTATTACCATATGGATTATCACTTACATTCATATTATTACAATCACCTATTATTCTAATAAACATTTATGCACTTCGCGCTAATAAAATATTAAAAAAAACAGCATTAAAATTATCAAAGGTAATTATGTTATTTTCTGGAATTTATATGTCCATATAAAGTATTATATGTACGATATTATTGGACACCGTGGAGCAATCACTTATGCACACGAAAATACATTATCATCGGTCTATGCATTAAAATTCATAAATTGCAAATGGATTGAAGCAGATGTTTTATTAACTAAAGATGAAATACCAGTAATGTTTCATGATAAAGAAATGAATAGATTAACAAATATACATGGTAGTATAAGTGATTATAATTATCGCGATATCAAAAAAGCAATATTACAAAATACTATAAGTAAAATTCCATTATTAAAGGAATTTGTAGATTTATGTAGTAAATTATCAATAAATATTATGCTGGAGTTGAAAGACTATTCTAACGATGCAAGAAATTTAGTTAGAAAAGTGGTTTCTATTATTAAAAATTATAACAATATAGATGTTGTTATTTGCTCTTATTCAATTTCGGTTTTAAAATATTTAAATATAATGTATCCATTTAAAAACATATTGTATATTGTAGATAAAATACCTGATAATTGGTATGAAATAATTCAAGAATATAAATGTAGTGGAATTAGTATTAATTATAATTATAATGATTTAGATGATATTGTAAAATGTGCAAATATAATTCCTACATTTTGCTTTACAATTAATGATAGTCATAAATATAATAATTTAGTTAATACAAATGTCAAAGGTATAATTACAGATAAACCTGAAATTTTTATAAAAAAATGTCACTCACATAAATAAATAATAAATAAAAAACTATAAATATTGAAGATTGCATAAAATATATATATAATTTATTTTTATATATCATTATTAGTGTCAAAATATATAAGTAATATATACCTATACATAATAATATGGCTGATAATTATAAAATTATTTTAAAAAACTATAATAACGACATTGCTAATCATATATACTTAAAGATTGATAAAGTCAGGTCAATAGATAAAGAATGGCTCGTATACAAATTAAAAAAATTTATTTACAGTCATTTAAAATTACCATTATATGAAAAACGTGATATCGAAGAAATCATATTCAATTATGGTATACAAAATGCAATTCAACATTATATATTAAATAAAAAAAAATTCGAAGATATAATGGAATTTATTGATAGTGATGAAAATAGTATAATATATGGTATTGCTTTTAATATAGTTTATGAAAATTTCGAATATAGAATTGTTGATAAAGACTAATTTATTGCTTCCATTTTTTACCACAAATTAGACAATTCATAAATAGCGTAGATGCTTCGTCGCCCGAACGTGTTTGCAGTTCATAATAACTTACTTTTTTACTTTTACATCTCATACATGTAATCATATCGGACATAGCAACCAATTTAATTTCATACGCTGCTTTAAATCTTCTTTGATTCTTTTCAATAATATCTTTCCATCTTTCAGGAAAAATGTTTTGATATTGCATATATGGTAACATATGTGGTGTAAACTCCTTCTTTTTAACCATGCGTTGATACAAATCTTTATTGCCAACATAACTGTCTTTTTTAATATTAGAATAAATACTTCTTGATATGTTAACATATGTTTCTACTAACATTTGATTTTTCCATGATAATTGTATTCCATAATTATTAGCGTAATCAATAGTGGCATTAAACACACCAATTTCCAAGTCTTTAGTATAAAGCTCGGGTAGTTTAAGTTTTTTAATTAAAATATCAATAAAATCATCACGTACTTTATGTTTATTATTTTCATTGTCAATACTAATATTATCTAAATTATCTTCAAATTTAGTATATTTATCAATTTCTTCTTGTAAATTATAAAATTTATAATCACTAAGAGAAGTCATAATTACAATTTAATAAGTAATACCTATCATTTTTTTATATCCATTAAATAAAAAATGATATAATAATTATTGTAAACAATATTACAATAATGAGCAATATAAATTTAAATGATTATGTAACTGATGAAACAAATATAGTAGAATTTTACTTTATAAATAAAATTATCGATGATAAAACTATTGATGTAAATATGCCAAATAGCATATGTGATAAGATCAGTAAATTATATAAAAAAACTAAATATGAAAAATATAAAATGTATTTTATGAAAGATAAAATATATACTTATGAATTATCAAATGATAATCAGTATGTAGTATCAAAAAATAAAAAAACAAATAGTATATATAAAACAAAAAAAGGAAACATCTATATTATTGGATCAAAAATAGATAAATATCCTCAGCACGTATTTCCTTGTACAAATGATATTGATAATATTAGTGAAATATTGGTAGAAGAGTATAAAATAACAAATCGAATATCACTAATTATTAAAAGTGATGTCAATGATAATGGCAAAACATTATTAATTGAATATAAACATTCAAATAATGTAGAGCTCGATAAAACCATGGAAATTATTAATAAAATAGTTAGAAATATTGAAGTAAATTTAAGTAATGAGGATATATAAATATTTTATGTTTATCATGCATAAACTTAATGTACTGATCACCTGAAAAGTCATACATCTTTTTCCTTTTTCTTGATTTGAAAACATTTAGGTCCAATATAATTACGTGAAACATAGTTATTTCAATTATATAAATATATATTTTTCCAAATATTAAATCATTAAAATAGTAAAAACCTATATGAAAATAATTTAGCTTATTTTTCCATTCTATTATATAGTTTTTGCAATCGGTATTTAATAAATCCCAGTTATTCTTCATAAAAATGATGAATACCTTAATTTTTAACAACATAAAAAAAAATTGATAGCCTATTATATAAAAGTTTTGTGTTATTATAACGTAAATAATGTCTGCTATTGATTATGGTAACTTTATGACTTTCGTTGCTCAAATGAATAATGATTCAAATTGCGATGAAAAGATGTCTTGTTATAAAGATATTTATGATGGATACACAACGTATATGGTATCCAAGAAATATAATATTAACTATATTAAAACCGCCAGAATGAATTCACTCATCCATAGTTATATTGATTATAAAAATAGCATTTTTGATAAAAAGCTTTTGATAGATTACTACAAAAATAATTATAGTGATTCATTTAATATGGTTTTGGATCCCCCAAAATGCATCTTTACTGCTGCAGCAAGAGAAAAAAGAATGGAAGCGGAATATGAAAAACATGAACAAGAAACAGATGATATCAAACATCATTATGACGAAATTAATGAAAAATATAAATACTGTTATGAGCTTTTGCGGAAAAAAGAAGAAGATATCGAAGAAGAATTCCAAGAAGTATATAAAGAAGATTCACAAGATGATTGCTATTCAACGGATGATAGTGATTATTATTATTATGATTATTATAGCGATTATGAATCAGATTATATGTCAGATGAATATTAAATTTACTTAGCTTTTACATCAATTGTAAATTTGTAAACTATTTTTACGCCTTTTATTTCGATAACTTTAGGAGTTTTTAATTTTATACGTTTGGCGACATATTCATGCATTTTTTTATCAGAACCTACGGTTGTTTCGCGTAATGATAAATTTATTTGTTTTTTTGTTTTGTGCTTAGTTTTAGCAGCTTTTTTGAATAATTGAGACGCAGCTTTTTTTGCTGCTGCCTGAGGACTTTTAGAAGTATATCTTCCCCCCGATTCTTGTACATTAGACGATTCAACAGTGAAAGTTCTTTTTTCTACAGCCATTTATTTACCTATTATATTACTATAAAATTTTTTAACATAAGGGTTCATTTTAAACGAACTTTTATCTACATTAATTATCTTTATGCATTCTAATTTTTTAGCTCTTGATAATGCTGTATATGTTTGTCCATGTGCAAATATATTTTCACCTAAATCTAATTCAACTGCATCAATTGTCATTCCTTGCGATTTATGGATTGATAATGCATAGCTCGTTTTTACTGGCATATGATAAATAAATGAATTCTTTTTATTTAAAGCATCTTTAAAATAATTAATAGTGTGAGTATTATTATATATATCTTGTATTACTACATAATCGTTATTTAAATTTCTTATTACACCACGAGTACCATTAACTAATCCTTTGGAGATATCAATATTTCTGGTAATAATAACTTGCGAATTTTCAGTCAATTCAACATTATAATTATCATTTGTTGCTGTATTATTAAAAGTCGCCTTATATAATTTAGATTTATAGCCTATATTTTTTAATTTATTTAATTCTATATTATTTATTTTGTCAACATCAATATTTATTGGATATAATTTTGTTGGAATAATACTATTTGAAAATTGAGTTGATTTTAATTTATTTAATACTTTAATAATATTATCTGTGCATTTCCCCTTTCTAACAATCCTAAGAATATTTTGAAATAATTCATCCTCACTTTGTCTTACTAATTCTTCTAAAATAACTATATTAATATTTAATTTGTCCCATAACGAAGAAAGAAAACAATATAGCCCTTTTACAGGTGCAAGTTGACAAAAATCTCCCACAAATATCATTTGTATCCCACCAAACGGTAAATCTTTATTTGCTTGATTATTTAATGATTTAATAATTGATAATATATCAGATATTTTTTCAAATAGTAAATCATCCATCATTGATATCTCATCAATTATCAACACATCTAATTTCTCCAATTTTTGATATAAAGTATTATTTGATAATATTTTTTTAACAATATTATTAGTTTTATCATTACCTAATCCTATTCCTAAAAATGAATTAATAGTTTGACCACCTATCAATACCGATGCCGTCCCAGTTGTTGCTGTTAATCCGTAATTTTTATTATTTGTTTTTAATAATTCTATTATATATTTGATAGTAAATGATTTTCCAGTTCCTCCTGGACCCGTAATAAATATATTTTCTTCATTTAATACTGATTCTACTGCCAATCGTTGTTTAGTATTTAATTTATCCATTAAATAAATTTTAATTAGATATTAAATATCATTTTTTTATAATTTTGCTATATATTTTTTAATTACTATATTCTTTTTATTATACTTAGATATAAATATATTATTTCTATTTTGATAATATTTTACTACTGCATTATGATATATCTCTTCTCTTGTCGGACAATAAGTATAATACCACTTGATAAGTGTTGGCTTATCAATAATTTTATTAATTTTAAATCCATATTCCTTACACATATATAATATTGCACGTGAAATCAAGCCCCTTGAATTACTATTTGGAACAAATAATTTTTTCTTATGATTAACATAATTATCATATTCTAATTTATTCCAATGTTTATCTGTTTCATTAATAAAATCATGAAACTTATAATTTGATCGATTAACATTTAATGTATTTAAAGTTCTAACAATATTATGCATATCGTATGCCTGATATTCATTTAAAAAAGATTGTGGATATATATGTTCTGCAGTTAAAAATGTATTTTTTTTAATTTTATTACAATCAAAATCATAACTTGTATAAATACTTGGCATTTTATTATCATTAATAATAATTTTTCTGATTAAGCATGAATCGTGAGATGGTATTATCATAGAACTTGTGAAACTTCGCACAATATTCATATGTAATAAAAATGCTAAAATTATTTTTTTAAACATTTAATTAAAGAATATATTATTATTTTATATGGTTATTATATTTGATGGCTATATTTGGGTATAATGTGCTAAAAAATTTATATATATTTTCATTAAAATTTAATTTTTTATTAATTTTAAAAGTGTCTAATAAATTTTTAGATTCAAAATCACCATGTATCCAATAATGTATCATTATGGGATACATGGGATATTCACCTGTCTTTACCATATTCCAATCATTTTCAGTAAATGGCATATTATCTAATTTTAGATCATTTATCGGATATATCAATTCTCTATCTTCTATTACATATATAATATCATCATTATTAGATTTTTTAAAACTTTCAATTTGCATTTTAATATAGTTTCCACCAAATATATCAAATTTTGAAAATATATTATTGCCATGGCAATTTATATTTATCGGTATAGCATCCAATAATCTTTTAACAAATATATTATTTTTATTGGCGGCAAAAAATGCATTGCAAATATATTTATCGTCATTATATAATGCCTTAGTTTGACCAATGGGTTCATATGATATATAAAACTTATCACAGTTCAAATCAAGCAACTCTGCAAAATCTCGCATTACTAATACATCTAAATCAATATATATACCTCCATAATGATAAATAATTAATATTCTACTTATGTCTCCTCTTTGTACACCTGTTCTTGCCTGAGCATATATATTATAAAAATTAGGATAATTATCATTTATTAAGTCAATTATTTCCTTATCCGTCCATAACTTAAATTCATATCCTTTATTTTTTAAATTTTTAACATTTTCTTCATATATACTTTTAATAATAGGTGGAAGTGCACTTGACTTCCATGTTTGATGTATTATTTTAGGTATCATATTTATAAAAATAAAATAGATATTGTTTATATAATAATTAACTTGACAAATATTTTAAAAGTTTGTCTAATAATATATCAATGCCAAATATTAAATTAATAATTTTAATATTGCATATATCTAATTTGGGTACATATATAGATGTTACATTAAAACTACTAATTGTATTTAATACCCACATAAACTTAAATCCAATTGTATATAGATACATTGAAACATCTTTATTTTCCAAATCATAATTCAATAAAGAATTTTTATAATAATATACTGGTAATATATGTAATATAATATTAATTAATATATACTCACAATTTAAAATAGTTCTTTTAGAAATTTTATTAGACAATAATAATTTTCTTGAAAGAGGTTCTACGCCTTGCAATTCTTCGAATAATATTTGTTTATCATATAATATAAAACCATGAAAATATATAAATATTTGCAGTGAATTTAATGCAATAAATTTATCGACCAATAGATTCCTGCTCAAAAAAATATTTGTATTTATATAATTCGTAAATATCATAATAATATTCCAATTTGTATACTGATTTATTTTTCTTTTAATAACAATATTTTCAATAAATAATTCAGTTAATTTTTTACTAACAGGCATTAATATCATTGTTGTAAGTAAAAACAATTCAAAATTGACAAGATCAGTTGTTATGTTCATTGTTATTTTTAGTATATATAATCTTATATATTTTAATTTAATGGAGTTGATGTTATATTCATACCACAATATTCAACACTCTTTGTTTCGAAATCTTGCTTAACATAGATACCAATATTAATAGACTCTTCAAGCAACCATTTAAAATTATCCCAAAACTCTTCAGTGTGACCAATACTTTCCGATGCAAGATGTCCCATTTCATGTAATACTACAAACATCATCGTATTAATATCAACTAATTCATCTTCATTTCTTAAACATAATATTATTTGTTCACCTTTGTTGATTGAATAACTCGTGTAACCTGGTGTATCAACACCTTCGCGCATTTTATCAGGTCTATAATTGGATATTAATCTTTCAACGCGCTCATCGCTTTCACCATACGATTTTTTAAGATGTTCAATTAATGTATTCAGTTTGCTTTTAATTTTTGCAATTAAATCCGCAGCTTCTTTAGAATCATCTTTAATTTGTACTGTATATTTTTCATTATCAATACTGCTGGTTATTTCCATTAAATCACGTTCATTATAAATTTTAATAATAAAGTAAGATAATATTACAATAGCAATGAGTATTATTAATCCCTCAGAACCTATTTCCATTCTCTATTTAATATAATAAATTAAAAATTGATTTTGATTATTTAAAAGTTTTAGTACACTACTAATTATAATGGAGTTTCCTCGTAAGACATACGAACCACTTGTTTCTAAAAAAGATATAGTAGAGTTTCAAATAACAGACATATATGTTCCTGAAAATGATAAAAATAAAGAAAAAGATTATGATGAACTCTATACTTTATTAATATATGGAACTTGTGAAAATGGCGCTACAGTATGTGTTGATGTCAGAAATTTTATGCCATTCTTTTACATTAAACCACCTGATTCGTGGGAGGAATTGAGCGAATCCGCATTTGAAGGAAAAGTTGCAGAATTTAAGGAGTTTATGATGTCGCAAAAATATATGTCGAGATACATGAATCGCGAATATGAAAGAAAAATTATTCCAAAGAATATGGAATCACATTTTAAAGATTTAACAATTGTAAAAAGAAAAGACTTCTGGGGTTTTACAAACAGCAAAATCTTTCGATTTATGAAAGTTTGCGTTAAATCAATGAAATTATATAATACTTTAAAATATTACTTTAAAACTTTGGAAAAAAAAGATTTTAAGGCATATGAAAGTAATATAGATCCATTTTTAAAATATTTGCATATTCAGGACATCAAGCCTTGTAGTTGGGTCAAAATTGAAAAATATCAAATCAACGAAGATATTAGCAGATGTGATTATAATATTGTTGCAAATCATAAAAACGTTGTTCCTATTGATAAAAATAAGATTGCACCAATACTTGTAACATCTTTTGATATTGAATGTACAAGTAGTCATGGAGATTTTCCTGTAGCAAGAAAAATGTATAGTAAAGTTGCACAAGATTTAGCTCTTGTTGCTAAGGCTGGATACGATTGCGATGAAGAATATATTGTTAATTGGATCCAAAATATTTATTTAGATGATGTTGTTATTGATGAAACAACAGATCTTAAAATAAATAGAGTTTATGCAAAGCGTAAAATCACAAATGAATATATTCAGAAAATTCCGCAATTATTAAAACCAGTTATTTCTGAAATCATAACTATTCTTGAAAAAATAGCATCATCTGTTAATGATGACGATGATGAAGAAGATACAAATATGACGGTTGCAGAAATTAATACAGAAGAATTAAAACTCTGTAAAATTTTGGATAATATTTTGATACCTCTCGAAGGTGATAAAATTATTCAAATTGGTACAACAGTTCATTTATACGGTTCTGATAAAATTGTTTACAAGAACATTGTATCTCTTGATACTTGTGATGACATTTATGAATGTGACGTAATTTCCTGCAAAAATGAAAAAGAACTGCTGAATAAATGGAAAGATGTTATGAATAATCTTAATAGCGATATTATTACTGGATATAATATATTCGGTTTTGATATGCCTTATATATGGGATAGAGCTAAAGAGCTCAATATTATTGAAGATTTTAGTATTGGATTAGGAAGATTAATTACCCGAAAAAATGCTCTTGTAGAACAACAATTATCTTCATCTGCAATGGGAGATAATATTCTAAAATACATTGATTATGATGGCATTGTTTTAATTGACTTATTGAAAGTTATGCAGCGCGATCAAAAATTAGATAGTTATAAACTGGATAATGTAGCATCGATTTTCCTTGGAGATAAAAAGAATGATTTGAAACCTCAAGAAATATTCAGTAAATTCAAGGGAAATAGCGCAGATCGTTGTGAAATTGCCAAATATTGTATTCAAGATTGTTGTCTTATTAACAGGCTTATTCATAAGCTTAAAATCATTGAAAATAATATTGGTATGGGTAATGTTTGCTTAGTTCCACTTAACTTTCTATTTAGACGCGGACAAGGAATTAAAATATTTTCATTGATTGCCAAACAATGTATGGATCGCGATACATTAATTCCGGTAATTAAATCATTTCGCGAAAATGCAATTGATGATGATGAAGGGTATGAAGGGGCGGTTGTTCTTGATCCTAAAGAAGGTATCTATTTAAATGAACCAATTGTAGTATTTGACTATGGCTCTCTATATCCGTCTTCAATGATTGCGAGAAACTTGTCTCACGACTGTTATTTAATTGATGAAAAATATCGTATAGAAGACCCTAATATTGATTATATGGATGTATCTTACGATTTGTACGAGGGTAAAGGAGATAAAAAAAAGAAAGTAGGTGAAAAAGTATGTACATTTGTTCAATACAAAGATGGTAAAAAAGGTATTATTGCAGATATCTTGGATATGTTACTTAAAAAGCGTAAAAGCACGCGTAAAAAGATTGAATATCAAAGTATCAAATGTAAAAATGGTGACATTATTTCTGGTATTTGTACAGAAAAAGATGCTACATATGAAGTAATTGATATAGATACTAATAATAAAATAATAGTTGCCAAAAATGATATTGATAATATCAATGAAACATACAATATATTTGAACAAGACGTATTTGATGCTTTACAGTTGGCATATAAAATTACTGCAAATTCACTATATGGACAAATAGGCGCAAGAACATCATCTATTTATCTTAAAGAAATTGCAGCATGTACAACAGCGACTGGTAGAGAAATGATTATGATGGCGAAGAAATTTGTCGAAGATAATTATAATGCAGATGTTATTTATGGTGATACTGATTCCATATTCTGCAAATTTCCTTTAAAGGATAGCGAAGGTAATATAGTTCAAGGCAAAGATGCTTTACCATTCGCTATTGAAACTGGTATTAAAGTTGAAAAAGAAATTGCAAAAATAATGCCTAAACCACAAAAGCTTAATTATGAAAAATCACTATATCCATTCATATTATTTAGTAAAAAACGATATGTTGGAAATTTGTATGAATTTGATGTTAATAAATATAAGCAAAAATCGATGGGAATCGTATTGAAGCGTCGCGATAATGCACAAATTGTCAAAAAGATATATGGTGGCGTTATTGATATCATATTGAAAAAGCAAGATCTGCGCGCGTCAATCGAATTCTTGCAAGACGAATTATCTGATCTCGTCGAAGGTAAAGCGCCAATTAGTGATCTTGTTATTACTAAAAACTTGCGAGCATCTTATAAAGATCCTTCTAAAATTGCTCATAAAGTTTTAGCAGATAGAATTGGAGCAAGAGATCCGGGAAATCGACCTGTTGTAAATGAACGTATTCCATATGTTTATATTAAAACAAATAGTACATCCGGTCTTCAAGGAGATAGAATTGAAAATCCCGATTTCATTGTTGAAAATAAATTAACACCAGATTATTTACACTATATTACAAATCAAATTATGAAACCTCTATTGCAATTATATGCGCTTTGTTTAGATGAATTGCCTGGTTACGATAAAGATGATGTATATTGGTGTGAAATAGATAAAAATTTGCAGATTAAGCCTATTTATCAAGACGAAATAAAAAGACGCAATCGCATCGATAGTTTGAAATTACAAATGGTAAAAGCATTATTATTTGATAAATTTATTGATATTTTATCAGAGCCTAAGAAACCTCGTGCAAAAAAAATTAAAGAAATAAAGGATACAGAGGGTAATATTATTATAGATACTAAACCTGTTAAAGTTAAATCAACAAAGATAGATACTACAATACCCGACGGTGTTGCGAAAGTAGATATAAAAATAACAAAAAATCAAAAATCCGGTAAAATCATAGCATTAGCTTGTATAATAGATAATAAAACTAAAATATGGGAATATCATAATGACGAATGTATAAATAAAGAAAGCGAAACAATTAAAATCATAAGTGAAATTATGAAATTAAATAGCGAGAAAATATACATTATATCTCTTAATAATAAGCCTTTTGTGAACGATTATAACGAAGCTCTATTATGTTATATAGAATTGATGAAAAAACAAGATAGTAATACAATGGAAAATATATTTGAAACACAAAATCTGGGTGCTTTAAAATTAGTAAATAAGATTCGGAAATACTCGGATATTATTCTAAACTATAAATCATTCTCATTTGTCATTAAATAGATATTTAATAATGCAATTCGCCTTTTCTTTACCAATACCTTCTATTTTACATAATTCTTTATTTTTATTATCAGAATCTTTAAATGATTCGATAAATGAAATCATATTTGGATAACTTTTGGCAATATTTTTGGCGATAACATTTGATATGTATGGTATCTGTGATAATTGCATAATATAACAAGTATGCTCATCAATATTTTCGATTTTCTTTTTTTTAAGTTTAGCACAACTTGTATAATCAGTTGTTATTTCATTATTATTAAAATATTGTGGGTTATCTAGTATTTTTGTAGCAATGGTTAAAATAAATGTAGCTGTTTCGTTTATATTTTTTGTGTACAATACTCTGATATTATCTCTAAACATTGTATGTAAATAAGCCCCTTGCAACATTCGTGATTTATTATATGTTCTTGACGATAATATATCATCCCCTTCAATTATGTAAGATATTTGTTTTTGCGAATAATTAGCCAACATGCGAGCTTTCTGCTCTTTATATCTTCCGTCTTGTATTGACGATTGTAAATCACTCGTGGTTTTTCTTTCAAAAATATAAAAAATATCATTATAAATAATATGTGTATCGCCCAGCTCAATATTTTCTTTAATAATTTCTATTTTATCGTTATAAGAATCTAGATCACGAGAAATTATATCATCATATAATTTATGTTCTCGCGCATCAATAATAATAATTAGTTTATTTGACATAATTATATTTTATTGATTTTCTATTTATATATAAAAATTGATTGCATAATAATAAATTAATAATATAATAAAAATGACCACAGTCGCAACTCCTCCTCAATATTTTATCTGCCCCATCACTCATAATATCATGAGTGATCCATATGTGGATAATGAGGGAAATTCTTACGAAAAGATTGCAATTGAACAATGGTTAATGAGAAATAATACTTCTCCAATTACAAGATCGCTACTATCAATTTCTAATTTGAAACCAAATAGATCTTTAAAGGAAGCAATTGAAGCATTTTTAAATCCAACAACAAAAATGCAAAAGTCCACAGAAGTTAAAGAACAAGTATTTAAATACGAGGAAAATCCAATTAAAATTATTAAATCTGTAACTAAAAATGATAATAATACAATTCTAAATGTTTCTGTTGTACCTATTGAAGGTAAAATGGAAGTACCAAATGATATTGTAGTTGTGATTGATGTATCTGGTTCAATGTCGTCACCGGCTTATATCGAACAAGATAAAAGACAAGTAGATGTTGGGTTTACTATTCTTGATATTACAAAGCATGCAATTAAAACTGTAATTGAATCTTTGAATACTAATGATAGAATTTCCATTATTACATTTTCTGACGTGGCAAAAGTAATTTGTGGAATGACAGAGGTTACAAATTCAAATAAATCATACCTGAAAACACTTGTAAACAATCTGCAAACTGAAGGATGTACTAATGTATGGGCGGGTCTCAATGTAGGTCTCAAACAATTTACAGAGAATAAAAACTATCATAATAAATCACTACTATTTATGACTGATGGTATTCCCAGTAGTCATCTTCTTCCCCCGAGAGGAATTGTTGAAAGCTTGGATAGAAGTTTGAAATCATTAGATGCTAATCCTACAATCTATACATTCGGATTTGGATATTCGCTTGATACTAAGCTTCTATCTGATATTGCTAATATTGGTAATGGAACATTTTCATTTATTCCAGATTCTGGTTTTGTTGGAACTATCATTATTCATGCAATGGCTAATATTAAAACTGCTTGTGGAACTAAAGCTAAGATTAAAATTAATAATAATATTGAGAAAATTTATGGTTATGAAAATAGCAATATTATTAACCTCAACACAATTAATTATGGCCAGAGCAAGGACATTGTAGTAGTATTAGATAAAAATATTAATTGCGATATTGAATTTGAATACTATTCATATGATAATAAAGTTGTAACAGTTGACTTTGAACTAAATGAAATCACAAATAAAGCTGAAACTGTTATGAGATTAGAATTTGTTGATTTGCTAAAAAATATTATTCAAACCATGCCAAATAAAAATAGAGCTTCAGCCCTAATCAATGATTTCATTAATAACTATAATAATGACAGTTATATTATTAATGATCTTAAAGAACAAGTTGTGCTTGCAATTTCAACAGATGCTATTTATAATAAATGGGGTAAAAATTATATCTACTCTCTAATGTATGCTCATAAAGAACAAAAATGCAACAATTTTAAAGATAAAAGTGTTTCTGTATATGGTGGCGAATTGTTTAATAAAATTGTAGAATATATTGATGAAATCTTTGCAAACATGGAGCCACCTAAACCATCTGTCAAGGTGAGCAATTGTGATTATCCAACTAAAGGTATGAGAGGAGGTGGTGGTACATCTGCGACTCCAACAATTGATTTTAGACAAAGCTTTCATAATGCAAGTGGTGGATGTTTTCATGGAAATAGTAATGTAAAAGTTATGAATAATGAATTTAAAAAATGCAAGGATATTGTGAAAGGTGATATCGTAATGACTGATAGAAACAATTCTGCTAAAGTAATCTGTGTTACAAAAATTAAATGTCAAGATAATAAATGCGATATGGTAAGTATTGATAGTAATCTAACAATTACACCATATCATCCTATTAAACGTGATAATTGGGTATTTCCTCATTCTTGCGATAAGAGCTATATCACAGATTGTGATTATATGTATAATTTCGTACTTGATAAAAATCACACTATTATGATTGGCAATACTATTTGTGCTACATTAGGACATGGTTTTACAGATAATGAAGTTATCAAACATGATTATTATGGCACGCAAAAAGTAATCAATGATCTAATTGGCTTTAAGGGCTATAGTAATGGTCTTATTACATTTGATTCTAATTGTATTATTAGAGACAATAAAAATAATGTTATCGCTTTCGACTTGAATAAAGTATGCCTATAATTATCATAAATGTTAAAATAAATATAATATTCAATTGTATTAAATCTTCATTTTTATAATTTTGATAATATTCAACATTTCTTATATTATCAATAATACTTTTATTTCCTTCATAAAAGGCTTTTTTTATAGGTTTGCTCCCCTTACTACCCATATCTTATGTATATATATTTTTATTTAACTGATTATTTTTTTTCTTTTCTAATAATTCATATAATTCTTCTAATTTATCTTCAATTTTGTTTTTCCTATTGTTAAATAAAAATTGCATAAATGTCGATGGTTCGATATCATATTTTCTAATTTTTCCCCACACTTGTTCGAATATTTTATCATCTTTGAAGAATGACATAAACATATTTTTTGCCTGATATTTATCTAAGTATGTTAATTCAATTTCAAAATCGATTCTACATGATCTCATTAGTGCCGTATCGAGTTTATCGGGATAATTAGTTGTCATAATAACAATCAACCCTTCAGGATTATTAAATCCATCTAAGCAATTTAAGATACCATTCATTGTTATTTTGTTTTTAATACAATCTCCATCTTTTCTATCAGAAAAAATACAATCTATATCTTCGATAATCAAAATAGAAGTTTTTTTAGTATTAGAAGCGGACGAAATGGCTCTTATCATATCATTTTCATTTAATTCGCTATTAATATTTAAGTTACAAATTGTAGCATCACATAAAGAAGCTATAGCATGTATTAAGGATGTTTTTCCCACGCCTGGTTTACCATGCAATAGCATATTAATTTTATATGGAATCCCGTGTTTAACATAATCCTTGTAAGATTCTTTGCTAATAAATGATAATATTGTATCCTTAATTTTATCTACTTGCCCCTCTTTTAGAAAAATATTATCAAATTCTCTTTTGGGAATAGCACTATCAAATACCCAATCAAAATACGAAAATCGTTTTTTCTCAATTTTATTTGAAAAATTTTTGTCAAATAATTCACTACTTTCTTTTTCCTTAACATTTATAGCATTTTCAACAAATTTTAAAATGTTCTCTTTATTACTACTTTTTAATATAAGCTTTTTAATTATAAAATAATCATGTTTGTAATTAATTTTAGCTAATTTATCTTTAGTTATTTCATAGTCTTCGATTGTAATATCAACATTATCTATTTTATAACTACCGTTTACAGGTATTATTTTATGCATATATATAAAATTATTAGTTTTATTACTAAAGTCTTTATTATCAACTCTTTTAGTATTTGAAATACAGTATCCATCTGCATTTTTTAAATTATCATAAATATAAGATAGAACTATTTGTGCATCATCATTATTAGAATAATATGATATTGATATCATATCTTTATCAATAATCATGTCCATTTGTTTTAACTCTATTATATATTGTTATTGATTACATCCTTAAATAATTAAGTAAAAAATGATATATTTTTAATTATCTATTTAAATTAAAATATGAAGAGCCTAATTATTGTAGAAAGTTTTACTAAAACAAAAACTATCAAGAAATATATCAATGATGATAGTTTTGCTGTAACATTTTCGGGAGGTCACATATATAATTTGCCAAAAGAAAAACTGGGATTCGATACAGAAACATGGAAAATGGAATATATTAAAACAAATCCTAAAATTATTAGCAATATTCGTGAATTAGTTAGAAAAGCCGATGTTATATATTTGGCCGCTGATCCTGATATGGAGGGAGAAGCTATTGCTAATAATTTAAAACATGCAATAAATGATATAATTAAAGACAAAAAATGCTATAGAATTACATTTAATGAAATAACACCCTGTGCTGTCAAAAATGCTATAAATAATCCCAGAAATATTGATATGGATATTGTAAATGCACAAGAAACACGCAGAATTGTTGATAGATTAATTGGCTATAAAGTATCACCTGTATTATGGTCGAAATTTAATAAGAATTATTTGAGTGCTGGGAGAGTTCAAATTGCCGGTTTAATTATGTGCATTAATCAGAGAAATCTTATTAATTCAAAAGAAATAAAAAAATATTGGAAAATAGAAGCCAAGTTTTCACTTGACAAGAAAACAAATATCACAGGAATATTGCAAGATAATAACAATGACTATAAATCTTATGATATAGATAATATAAAAGCTATTATTAATTCAATTACAATAAAATCAAAATGGGATTCAACATATAATATTGTAATGCGCAATGTATCGCCACCACCACCATATACAACAACTACAATGCAACAAGATAGTTATAATAAATTTAGAATGAATGCCAAAGGGACAATGAAAATAGCGCAAGATTTATATGAAAATGGATTAATTACATATTTGAGAACAGACTCAACAAATATTTCTGAAGATGCTAAAAAGAAAATACTAAATTATATTAAAAATACTTTTAGTGATAAATATTCCAAATATAGAACATATAAAACAAAAGTGAGTAATGCTCAAGAAGCACATGAAGCAATTCGCATTACAAATCCTAATATAGAAGTTTGCAAGTTTGAAGGATGTAATAATAGTCATATTAAACTTTATGACATGATAAGAAAACGTACTCTTGCTTCACTAATGAGCGAAGCAGAATATACAGATATTGTTATTAAAATAAATAACAAAGATTATACTTTTAAAGCTGTTAAGAGTTTTATGACTTTTAATGGATTTAACATTATATATAATAATGAATCTGAATCGCATAATGATTTTGTAAATTGTATTAAGTCTAATTGTATATTAATGGAATTAAACTCTACCGGAAATATTGATGATATTCCATCAATGTATAATGAAGTGCAATTAATTAAGCAATTAGAAAAAATGGGAATTGGAAGACCATCTACTTATGCAACAATTATTGATAAGCTATTGGAAAAAAAATATGTAGAAATTGGGCAAAATCCACAGCAAGAGTATAATGTGGAAATTTTCGAAAAAAAAGATAAAGAATTGCAAACAAGTATTAAAACAATTAATTTAGGTGGAAAGCAAAAAGATTTATTATTACCAACAGATTTAGGAAATGATGTCATCAAATATATTTATGAAATTATGCCTTACCTATGTGATTTAAAATTTACGTCAAATATGGAAAATGATCTCGATGATATCATAAATGCAAAAAATAATAAAATTAATATATTAAATAATATTTATGTGAAGATAGTAAACTCTTTAAAAACTGTTAATATGGAACCTGTAAAATCATTTAAAACTGAAGCAAAAACAGGTATAATATCAACTAAATATGGTTACTGTTATTATAATAAAGATAAAAATTCATACACAAATATTGAATCATATCTAACGTGGAAAAAAAAGAGAGTAAATGAATTATTAGATATTGAAATAAAGTTCTTATCTTCATTACCTAAAAAAATTAAATATAAAGAAAATGATTATTATTTACATATTGGTAAATATGGCTTATATTTAAAGGATTTGAAAAATAATAATCTCAAGTTTGATAAAAAATTGTGGGATGATTACATTGTTTAATCGTATGGTGAATTACCTCTCTTACCATATTTGTACCATAATTTAACATAATTATCGGAATAATTTGGATGTTCGGTATTTTCATGATAATCTATATCAATACAATTTTGAATTTGCTTATTACATTTTTTACAATACCACGTATTATCTTGTTTTTCAAACATTAATCTATTTTACTTTTTTTCTTTATCTTTAAGTAATTTAGAGATATTTTTATTAAGCTGATGTAATTCAAATGCAATATTAGACATAGATGTCGCTACATTTACACCATATTCATCAGAAAAATAATTACTTAATACTTCGCTGATATCACTTTGATAGCACATATCGTCTTCATCGTCTTCATCGTCGTCTTCATCGTCTTCATCGTCTTCATCGTCTTCATCGTCTTCAGAACCAGATTCACTTACAGTAATATCATCGGAATCGACATCCGAATCATTATTAGAATCTTTTTTTTCAACACCTTCTTCATCGAGATCCTTGTTAACAGCAACATCTTCATTTTCATTTTCAGCTTCTTCTATAACGCATTTTACCTTTTTTTTATTTTTAGGTTTTTTAATTTCATCCATTTTGCTCATACTGCTAATAAAAGACATAAAATCCATCGCATCAAGTTTTTCTTTTCCCATTTGTATTATGAATATAATATTCGTAATTGTTCTTATATCTTTTTTTTAATTTTTATTATTAAGAGATAAGCATAAAAATGAACTATATATGCATATATATTTTTGGCTTTGTAATAGGAGTATTTATTTTAATAACATTATTAAGATACGATATATTATATACTTCTAATAATAAAGATTTAAACGATGAAATTAGCGTAGATGATGATGACAATAATATAGAAGAATTTAAAATTGATGACAAAATATTAGAAGATTATAACGAAGAAGATGAAAATAATCTTATAAAATGTAATGTTAATATATTAAATAACTTTAAAATAGATAGATTATTGAAAAAACATTATTTAATAACATTAATTTCATCATATAATAAAGACAATTATAATAGACAATCTAAATTATGGACCTTAGATAACAAAAATAAAATAAATAATAAAGGCGAAAATAGCGTGAAAGTTGATGTAAATCCAGAATATATTCATTTTCCTCTTAAACCAACAGTAGGTGGTTTTAATATTAATAAATCAAGTGTTGAAATAATGCCAAAATATATGAAGAAAAGATTGGGTATGTATTGGGAAGAATTCAGTAATATTCCTAATAATTTTATTGAAATTAAAGATGACTCTGATGGCTATGAAAAGCTAAAAAAACAATTAGAATCGGGGCAAACAAAATTTACATTAAAAATGGTTTCAGAATTTTCAGAAATTCTGTATAATAATTATATAGTTGTAAATAATAAAAACTATAGACCAGTTATTAATAATTTAGAAAATATAAAAAAAATATCTATATTATTTGCTATCAAACTAAATGAAATTGATAATGATTATGGGCAATTGCTATATATTGGAAATAAAACTAAGGGGAATTTAATATCAATAAATATAGTTAACTCAAATAATGTTGATCCAAATACAATTGATCAAAAATGCAATGATGATATTAATTGTAGGAAATTCATTGAAAATATTCATAATAGTATTAATATGCATAATAATTACTATGAACAAAATAGTGTATCTAATAATAATTTTAAGAAATATTTATCTGAAAAATGCGAAGATGGTGATGAATATATTATAAATAAAAACATGTGTGAATATATCAAGCAAACATACACTGATGAAATAGCATTTCATAATAGACTATATGAAAAAAAGAAATATACAATACAAATTAAAATAGACTCTTACACTTATAATATATATGATATAAGTGAAGATATATTTAATGACGATTATACTACTATATCACTAATTATTGATAATGATGATATAACATTTATGATTAATAAAATAAAAATAACATTTAAAAAACGCGATAGTAAAAGTTTAGTAGCATTATATCCATGTATATTAAATAAAAATAAAAATTGTGATATGATATTATATAGTTTTGCATTATTTGATGATGCCATATGTGAAGCAGATATAAGTGCTTTTAAATTATATAATAATTATTACTTGTATGGAATAGAAAATAAAGATGATTAGCTAAAATTAATATATAAAAGATTTAAAATATATTTTATTAAAAATGCCCAAAGCAGCTATATTTGTGTTATCGCAAAATACAGTAGAAAGAAAAATTTATTTAAAAACAAGTTTATATTTTTTATTTAAAAATTTTAATACAGTATATAAATATCCTGTAATAATATTGCATGAAGGAGACTATGACGAACGTTCTAAAAATGAAATTAAAATGAGCATTAGAAGTGAATGTAGAAATCTAATTAAATTTCAAGAATTAGATAGTTGTGATTTTGTTGTACCAGAACATATAGATATTGATAAAATGAATAAATGTATTGAAATAGCTCCAGTTCCTTATTGGCGCAATAAAAATTATAGAATAATGTGCTATTTCTGGATAAAACATTTTTTCAAATACTGTAAAGATTATGATTATGTTATGCGACTCGATGATGATAGTATAATTGAAGAAAAAATTAATGCAGATTTATTTGATTTGATGGAAAAAAAAGACTTAAATTATGCTTCAAATTTATTACACATAGATTGCAGTATTTGTAATTATGGTATGAAAGATTTTTTTATTAAGTTATGTCCAAATAGTAAAGAAAAATTAAACGAATTATTTATAGATCATACATTGAAAAATGATGTAAATTATTTTAATAAATTCAAAGAAGTTTATGAAATTATAAATAATAGTAAATATGATGAAAATGAATTTGATATGTCGATGCCTGTAATGTATTATAATAATTTTTCAATAACGAAGCCCATTATATGGAATTCACCTGAAATTAAAAATATAATTAATGAAATTGATAAAATAGGATATATATTTTATTATAGATGGGGTGATGCTCCTTTGCAAACAATTATAATGAAAATATATAATAATAAAAAGTTAGCTAAATTTTCATTTAAATATAGCAAAAGATTACAAAGGGAAGCTTTTGAGGATGATAATAAAAATATACATTCTTTTATGCCATCATCATACAATAATAATAGTTGTATAAGTAAAAAATAACCTATATTAAATTATTATTAAGGGAATCTATCAGTATTGATATTTGCTCTGCATCTATTTCACGATGCTTTACATAAATACCAAAACATTTATTTCTAAAAAATATAGTATTATTATTTTTGATTTTTTCTAAAAATATACTTTTAGATAATAAATTACTATTAAAAAATGGCACTTCACAAAAGTATTTAATATTAATTTGTTGAGGAATTAATTTTTTATATTCTTTAACAAATATGCCAAAAGACACATCGTCAATAATATCTCTTCTAATTATGTTCTTATTTGCTATAATGTCATTAACAGCATTTCTTGTAAATATTATAGAAGTTCCAGACGCAAAAATGGTTCCCAATATTTTATTATCAGTTACACCATTACCGAGCCATTGTAAATCTACTAACAATCCGGATCCATAATATTCAATCGGATTATTGTTTAAATAATTGATTAATCTATTGAATTCAATTATTGTACTTATATTACTGCGAACTAAGTAATCATATTCTATATAATTAAGATTTTCTAAAGCAAATAATGTTTTATTTAGTATTCCTGGAATGCGATTTTCTGTACCATCAATATAAAGTATATCATCGTCAATGAAATAATCAGTATTATATTTGCTTTTTACATCATTTTTATAAACAATAAAATAAGTGCAAACATCATTACTAAATTTCTTATAATAATTACTCAATTGACTTTTCATTTTTTCATATGCGCCATCAGTTATATTATCTTTACTTTCAATTGACCCCGAATATATAATTAAATGTAATATTTTCATTATACATATTAGCTTTAATAATTTTTATATGTTGTCTATAGCTATATTGGTATCTGATGAACTTTCACTATTATCACTTCCTATACTGAGTCTCCGTATATTGTTATAATCATCTTCGTTTTCTGAATTTGATCCATTAAAGTTTATATGAGTATCTTTATTTTCATTTGTAGTGTAAGAATTATTATAATATTCATTTTTAAGTATATTTGATATTACATCACTCGCCAAAATTGTTGAATATTCTTCTGGAGATACTTTATGAACAATATCAACCTTATTAATCTGGTATTCTCTTTTAGATACAATTACAAAATCTCCTTTGTCAATCAATACACGTTTGTTAAATTTTCTCATATTACCTCTTATTATACCTATAACATCATCTCCGCTATTTGTAATTAAGTTGACACGACAATTTCCTAATAATTTTTTAACAAGTCCATATTCTTCATAGTCTAAATTAATATCATATTTACTATCATTACTTGAATTAAAATTTTTCTTTTTTTTTCTAATTGATGTTTGATACATTTAATATAATTATATTATTATATTTGATGAAGCTTTATATTATTTAAGAATATTAAATATATATTTATTATAAATGGATAATAATATTAAATTTCTTAACGATTCGTGGGTTATGTATTTTCACGATCCTTATGATATAGAATGGGATACAAACAGTTATAAAATGCTTGGACAAATGTCAACAGTTGATGATTTTATTTATTATTTTAAAGCCTTCAAGGATTTATTTAAAAAAGGAATGTTTTTTATAATGCGCTTAGATATAATGCCGCAATATGAAGATGAATTAAATATTAATGGAGGCTGTTTTTCTTTTAAAATATATCCCGAAGATTTGGAAAAAAGATTTTTTAGCTTATGTGCAAATGTTTTAGGAGAGAACATTGGAAAAGCTGAAGAATATGCAAATAATATTAACGGAATATCTATTAGTCCTAAAAAATTTTACTATATAGCAAGGATATGGATTAAAGATAATAAACATGCTAAAAAAGATTTATATAATTTTGAAATTCCAAAATATTCTTCACTTATGTATAAAAATCATATATAAGATTTCTCAATATTAATATTTTTATGAGATGTTATATTTACTATTGCAAAAATTATACTCAATAATCAAAACTTTTATATTATACGTAACTATGCCAATTAGATTACTATTAGTATTTTTAGTTTTTTATATTGGAGTTTCTATTTTACATAAGTTAAGCAATATTGGTGATATTACATTTTGCGTTATAACAATGGGTAAAATAATGCTTTATATTTTATCAATTAATGTTGAAATATCTGATGAAGATATGAATAAATATATGCAATATCTACATAGTGACGAAAAATATTTATGCGTTTTTACACATATTACTTTGGTTGATGCTATAGTATTATTCGGAACATTACCACGGACAGGACCTGTTATGAATAAGCAAAGTGAACTTAAATATATATTATATGACGAAAGTATTAGTGATAAGTTGGGAGGTATACTTTTAGATAGATCGAAAATGTGTGGAACAACGCAAGTTATTAAAGAAAGAGTTAATAATAGAAAATGTGGAAATTCGCCATTATATATAGCTCCATGTTCTGGAAAAGCTCCTGAAAATCCCGGAAATATATCAGAATTTAAAAGTAAGGGAGCATTTGTTAATAAAACTAAAATTTTACCAATCTTAATAAAATATGAAGATGACAGTCTTAATTATAATGGTGATATGGGTGAATCAATGCTACATTCCTATTTAAAAATCTTTTTAGTTGAAAATTACAAAGTTAAAATTAAAATTGGAGATATGATTGATCCAGTTGAAAGTGAATCTGTTGAAGAATATAAAAATAGAGTTTATAATATAATGAACGAACAATATAAAGATATGTAAATTACTTTAAATATGTATAAATGATAGATATTTTTAACTTTGATTTATTTATCAAATATGTATTTGCCCCTCTTAAAGCTATATTTATGGTAATATTTTTACTATTGGGTATTGGCTTACTTCATAATACAGATTTTAATAATGCTTATATGATTATAATTATATTTTTTAAAATTTTTGTATATATATTATCTTATAAAATAGATATTTCTGATAATGACTATAATAAGTATATGGAATATTTATATAGTGATGAAAAATATATTTGTGTATTTAATCATATATCATTACTTGATGGATTCTTATTATTTGCAACATTTCCTAAAATGGGCGTAGTGTTAAACAAACATAAATTCTATGAATATTTAAATTATGACGATGATGCAAATAGTAAATCTGGAAGTATTTTTGTTAACTTAACAACAAAAACAAATGTAACAAAAAAAATTAAAAATCATATAGATGGTAGGAATCCGGGTGGCCATGTTCTTTTAATAGCACCATGTGAAGGTAATTTACCCAATGAGCCAAGTGATATTGGATATTTTAATCGCAAAGGTGCATTTGTTAATAAAAACAAAATACTACCAATTTTAATTAAATATGAAAATTATAGTTTAATATATAGCCATGAACACGAAACTATATTAGGTAGTATATTTAAATTATTTTTAGCGCCAAATAATTTTAAAATAAAAATCAAAATAGGAGATATGATAGACGCCGATGAAAAAGAAACAATATATGAATATAGAGATCGTGTTTATAATATAATGAATGAACAATATAAAGAAATGTGATGTATAAAGTAATATGAAGGATATTGGTATAATATTGGCATCAACAACATCTGGGGGTATTGGATATAAAAATAGCTTACCTTGGAGCATTCCCAAAGAATTAAAAAAATTCAAAGAAATTACATCGAAAGTAAATAATATTAAAAAGAAAAATTGTGTAATTATGGGTAAAAATACATGGTATTCAATACCAAATGCTCCTTTGAAAAATAGAATTAATATTGTAATATCTAATAATGATTATGAAAAACTCAAAAAAGAAATAAATAATGATGATGATGTTAATGTTGTAAATAGCTTTCAAGATGCTATTAATTTTGTAAATAGAAATGATATTATTGAATCTGCATTTATAATTGGTGGCTCTCAATTATATAATGAATGTCTAAGTAAACATATTGGAAAAATAAAATATGTGCATATGTCATTAATTTTTGATAGAAATTATATTTGCGATAGCTTTGTTAATATTCAACTAATTTATGATAATTTTGATATCAATAAAAATGATATTAATATAAATGACAAATATATTAGTATGAAGGGAATTAATAAGAACTATCCTGAAATTACCGATGAGCCAGTTGACTAAATTAGTAATTTACAAAGTAATTGTTCTATGTAAATTGGTTCTTTACATTTATTAGTTTGTGATAATAAATAGTCTATTTCCGCTCCTATTTTAATTATTTCCTTTTTTAATTTATTTTTACAATCTAAATGATATTTTTTAGCTAATTTAGGATATTTATAATTGAAATATATATTATTATCGTCAATTAATTTTAAAAAATCTTCTATAATATTACTTATTGTGATATTGTATTGACAACATTTAAAAGATACAATTCTTATTTCTTCTATATTTTTGGAATTAAAATTTTTTATAAATTCGACAAAAGGTGGATAGTTATAATTAATAAATGAATTAGTTAGTAAATTACCACTATCAGGCCGCGACTCATTATCGGTAATAAAAATTGCATTTACTAAATCTCGCGATTTATTTATAGCAAAAATTTCATTTAATGACATATTTAAATAATTAACATAAATATCATTAATTTCATCAAAAGTAAATAGAGGTATTCTAAAAGAACTATATCTACTTTTAATTGGCAT
>Ga0206131_10001326_pt1 | contig 31961 bp, 36 predicted proteins | sample Helgoland_Spring_FD_148636 | JGI IMG/M metagenome (GOLD analysis project Ga0206131, IMG submission 148636) | Pelagic subsurface seawater microbial communities from Kabeltonne, Helgoland, North Sea - Helgoland_Spring_Bloom_20160517_1 | ecosystem: Environmental > Aquatic > Marine > Epipelagic ...
AAACCAGTATATCTAGCTGGTAGCTGTTTTTACAATCTTCTCGAAAGTTGCACTATCAGTAATGGCTATATCAGAAAGAATTTTTCTATCCAAGGCAATATCTTTTTTAGCTAAAGAGTTAATAAGAACAGAATATGACACACCCAATTCTCTAGCTCCAGCATTAATCCTAGCTATCCAAAGAGCTCTGAAAGCTCTCTTCTTGTTCTTTCTATCTCTAAATGCATATTGTAAAGATTTAATATTTGATTGTTTAGCTGTTCTAAATAATCTACTTCTAGCACCATAATGGCCTTTAGTAGCACTTAGTACTTTTTTATGTTTTGCTCTGGCTGTTACTGATTTGGTAGTTCTTGGCATGATTTATCTTCTTATTAGTTTTGAAGCCATTTTAAGCACGATACCCGATAGCTTATTTAGACCTCTGTTATGTCTTTTTCTTTTTGTAGACTGTTTTGTGAGAATATGTGCTCTATGAGCACTTTTACTTTTTACAGAAGTACCTGTCTTCTTAAAACGTTTAGCAGCTCCAGAATGTGTCTTTAATTTATATCCCATATTGCTCTTCTTAAATTTAATTATTTATTCTTTTTTAAAGGTGATAGAACCATTAGTAACTGTCTACCTTCCAATGAAGGTTCTTGATCTACCTGGGCTATATCCTCTAGCTCATCTCTTAATCTATTTAGTAAATTAAGACCCATATCACTATTCAGTATTTCTCTACCTCTAAATCGGACGCTTATTTTAGTCTTATCTCCGTCAAGAATAAAGCTTTTAATCTTTTTTAATTTAATATTGTAATCTCCGATATCTGTAGAAGGCCTAAATTTTATTTCTTTTGTGGTATTTCTCTTGACTTTTACCTTTGAGGCAGAGGTGCTTTTCTTCTTGTCAAAAAGATGTTTCCCATAATCTAAAAGCTTGCACACTATAACCTCTGCGTCTGACGGAGACACTTGAACTAAATCAAGGGAAGATGCTCTGGCAGATTCAAGAGCTTGAGTAAAAGAGACTAAACCTTGCTTTTCTCCATTAGCCCCAATAAGCATAACTTCACTAGCTCTAATTTTTTCATTAATGGGGGTAATATTTTTTTTATTAGAAGCTATGAGAGTACCTATATGGAAGAGTTAAAGAGAGATATAAACATACTATGAGCTAAATGCGGGAGTAATAAGTATTTTAGATGTATCTTTGATCATTATTTGGTGTGATTTTATACTAATTTTCTTATTACGCAAATCTTATTATGGCTGCAATATATAGTTTTGCCAGTTGCCATTCTTCATTTCATATACATCTCTTTTATTTAATCTAGAATCATGCCCTTCCCAAAATTCAAAATAATACGGAGTAAAAGAATAGCCACCCCAGAAATCAGGGCATTTTTTTAAATTACTAGATCCTAAAGCTTTATTATAATTTTTTTTGATGCTCTCATAAGAATCTATTAAAAGGGATTGTTGAGAACTATGAGACAGTGCATTTTTCTCAATAGATCTTGACCTATAATGGCTATCGGATAAATCTTTTGAAGTTTTAGAAATTATTGCCTTGATTCTAATCTGAGCGTTAATTGTAGGCCAAAAAATTAGAGCACTTATTTGATCATGAGATTGAAACTGTATAGCCTTCGGAGAAGAATAGTTACTAAAAAAAATCCATTTATCTTCAATAATATATTTTAAATTTATAAATCTGGAATCAACCTCTTTATCTTCAATCGAGTATGAGGATATTGCAACTGCATCAATCGGATATTGTTTTGCTAAAATTGCAAGATCGTATAATCCTTTGAATTTTAGATGAGGCTTATCATCTAAGATATTTATAAATTTAATCAATTTACGTTACTTCCTTCATAAAAATTAAATCCTTCGATATCATTTTTTGAAACTTTATCTCAAAGTATTTTGGAAGTATTGATTTACTTAATAAGTCAGGAACATAACGGATCAATATGTCGCTAACGATACAGATTTTCATTTCTATATTATAGCGCTATAAATATATTATAGATAAAACTGATTCCATAGAGAAGAAATTCCCTCCTCAATATCAATTAAATTTTTATGAGGTTGGGCTGAAAAGACCTTTTCGGTAGAAAGTAAGAAACTTACATCCTCATTAAAAGCATCAAGATAAATGATATCTGAAGAACTATTTGTTATCTTAAATAAAGTTGAGACTAATTTGTTGATGGTCATCCTTTTACCAGATCCAATATTATAAATACCAAAGTTATTTTTAGTTGAGAGATTGCAGGCTATGGTTACTAAATCATTTATGTGAATAAAATCCTTAAAAGCTGAGCCATCACCATATATCTTCAGGCTTTCCTTATTCTTAATTAAGCTAAGGGCCGAAGGTATAATCCCATGAATAACTCTATTTGTCTGAGGAGGCCCATATGGATTAGAGGGCCTAAGTATTAATAGTTTTTCTTCATGATTTTGAAATTCTTTTAATAAAAAACCTTCAATTTTTAATTTCGATTTGCCGTAAATTGACAATGGATTTGGAATTGCAGACTCTTTAAAAGGAATTAAAGAATTATTTCCATAAATTGCTCCACCTGAAGAAAAATAAACAAATTTTTTAACTTTATTGTAAAAAAATGATTCTACTAAATTTTCAGAGTTATTTTCATCTTGTCCTTTTTTATCTGGATTTAGGGGGGTATGTGAACTGCCGCAATGAACAATAACATCTACATCCAAAGTGATCTTAAAAAGTAAATTTTTATCACTTAGATCACCTTCTATGTAATCTACTCCCAAATATTTTTTTGTGGTGTCACTATTACAGCTTCTAGATAAAGATAATACTTTATAGTTCATTGCTGCAAATTGTTTAACTAAATGACTGCCGATGAAGCCTGTGCCGCCTATTATTAGGATTTTCAATTTTTATCGCTTACTAATTTAGTAAAAATTTTCATTGTTTTTTTATAGTACCTGTCTGGGCTATGGATTGTTTTTGCCTTAATTTCAGCATTTTTGCCCATCTTAATGATTAAATTATCATCGGAATATAATTTCTTTATGCTTTCTGCTAATAACGTTATATTGCCTGCTGGAAATAAATATCCAGTACTATTATGATCTATTTGATCAGATATTCCTCCAATGTCTGAACCAATTACAGGCTTACCAAATAAATATGACTGCAGAACAACCAATGGATTCGGATCATTCCAAATAGAAGGAATAATTACAAATTTACAATTTCTTATGTAATTATCTAACTCCGAACCCCATTTAGGCCCTGTAAAAGAAACATTATTAGATAAATTATTATTTAAAACAAATTCTTTTGACTGACTCATTTCAGGCCCATCTCCCACTATAACCAAATTAACATCTTCTAATAAGAGCATAGATTTTAAAAGGTCATTTATCCCTTTTTCATAAGAGATTCTTCCAAAATATAAAATATAATTCTTATTTCTAAAATTTGGTTCACATTCAGAGAAAATAGGATTTTCAATTATTGTAGTTTTAGATTTGTCGAACCCAAATTCAACAAATTTATCTCTTGTAAACTCACTCTGAAATGAAAATAAATTAACTTTTTCATAATATTTTGACATAGAGTAAAAAGAGCTTTCCATCATTCCTACTAGACTTGCTAAGTATGAGTCATGCACACACTTCTTTATAACAATATTGTGGAAACCTTTATTTTTGCATGCATAACATATTGATCCTTTTGATAAGAGAGTTCGATTTGCACATATTAATTTATAATCTAATATTCTCCATACGATGGGTATATTTCTATCTTCAAGTGTTTTAATTATACTTGGAGTTTGAGCATTATTAATATTATTAAGTTGCGCTACATCCACATTATAAAGATCTAAAAGGTCATTTAATTTAACTTGCGCTTCAGTAGAATATATTGATCTTGACAGAACCTTAATAATATTAGAAGGTGATTTCTTACTATTGACATCTTGATAGTCGATCTTTTCAACAAAAAAGTCTTCAAATTCACTTTTAAAGTTTCTTTCATCTTTTTTTGCAAAGTGAATAACTTTATGTCCATGGCTTTCATAAATTTTTGTAATAGTATCTATGTATGTCCAATCACCACCACTTTGGTAGTGTGATGCATTTGCAATTAAAATATTCATTAAAATAAATCTAAATACTCTCTAGCAATATTTTTCCATAAATACTTTTTAGTTAAAGAAGTATTCGGAACATAGTCAGAATATATAATATTTTTATTAATTATTTCTTCTAATTCTGTAAAATTATTAAAATACAGGCATTGGCCCATTAAAGTGTTCCTATTCGCTTGAACGTCTATTGCTATTATAGGTTTTTCTGCAATAACCATCTCAACCAATGAAGGAGCGGTTCCACATTTCTCATGAGTATGTATGTAAGCTAAACAATTTAACCTAATAAGATCAAGCTCATCTTTATTATAAAGACCATCAATCAAATAAATGTTTTCATAGTCTGCATACTTTGCAATTACATCTTTTCCATACTTAGAGCTTGAAAAATTAGATATAAGAACAAGCTTTTTGGCACTTAGAGAAAATGTTTGACATATCTTATCAATGTTATTATCTTTAATAGCTCTGCTAACGGACAAATAATATTCAAGATTCAGAAATGGATATTTTTTAATGTAAAAATCTTTTTCATTAATTAGCTTGTGAGAGATATCGCCGCCATATGATACCGTTGATAATTTTGCTTTGTATGTCTTTGGCAAGTAAGTTATAAAAGTTTTGTTATCTAATATTAGTACATCAGAGTAGTTGGCGCTAAGATTGAAAAGAAATTTTAAGTAGACTTTTGCTAGCTTACTAAATTTCTCTCTTTCCCACTCTAAACCACCATTATTAACAATGATTTTCTTTTTTTTAATTAAAGAAAAAAATAATGCTATTGGAAATGCTCCAGCTCCCAAAAACAGAATTGTGTCAGATTTAAAGTAGTACTTTAAAACACAAATTGCATCAAATAATACTCCTTCAATACCAGGTGCATCAAAGATAGATTTTGATAAGATAACATTTTTTGGGACCCTAGTCGGTATACTAGTTGATCTTGGTTGGGTAATGTATATTAAATCCTCTTCGTTCGCATGAGCTACGATATTATCTACAAGCTGGTCAAAGCCTCCATAACTTGCATTTAATCCATTACTACCTATTATTGCAATCTTATTCATAATTTTTAATGGAATCCAATAATGAGGTTATCCTATCACAGTTATATGGCAAATCTGTATGGGGAATATCTAAATTAAATAGAAATGATTTGCCTATTCCAGCCTTGGAGGCTGCCTCTATATCGCTATTTTGATCTCCAATGAAAATACTACTTTCTAAGTCTATTTTATACTCATCCCTAGCTTTGAGAATCATGCCTGGATTGGGTTTTCGAAAAAAACAATCTAGATCATAATCTGGATGATGAGGGCAAAAATATACATGATCAATAAAAATATTATTCGTTAAAAATTCATTGATCATATATTCATTCAAAATAGCGAAATCATCTAACTTAAATATTTCTTTGGCTATTCCAGCTTGGTTGGTTATGACAATAATTTTGTAGTTCTTGGACTGAAAAAAATTGCATACATCAAAAATATGCTCATTAAAAATAAAATGTTCTATTTGATAAACATAGCCATTATGAACATTTATGATCCCATCTCTATCAAGGAAAAGAGCTTTATTCATTAAAAAGAATCTCTTGAGCAATTTTATAATCTTCAGGTACGCCAATGTCCATGAAGAATTTAGATGAAGTAAAACACGAGATATGGATGCTTTTAGACATATTTTTTAAAATGACATCTTCAAAAGAGAAAGCATTACTTGGGAGCAATTTTTTTAATTTTTTAATGAAAGGTATATTAATGAGATAGTTTCCAGCGTTGATATGGCTATTTTTTACTGCTTCATTGTCCATCTTTAAAAGTCTAAATGATTGATCGAACTTCAAACTACCATAACGAGTGCCTTCTTTAATAAAGTTGGCACAAATTGAAATATTAGATTTTTTTTTCATGTGGAATTCAAGAAATTGATCATAGTTTATATCAATAAAGGTATCCCCATTGAAAATGAAGGCAAAATCAGAATTAATATAATTGATTGCTTGCATGATTGCGCCACCCGTCCCTAAAGCTTTATCTTCCTTCGAAAAAATTATATTAGGAATATCATGTTTTTTGGATAGGTTCTTAATAAATTCCTCAACTACGTCATGCTTATAACCAGTAGCAAGAACAACATCAGAAAAACCTTTTATAAATAAATGTTCAAGTAAGCTTAAAAGAAAGGGCTTTCCACGGATTGGAAGTAAGGGCTTAGGTGTTTCTTTTGTTAGATTTCCAAGGCGAGTCCCTAAGCCTCCCACTAAAATTACTGCATTCAATTTTTCTTAAGGTCTTGGAAGAAAACATCTTCAACATAGCCACAAATAATATGTCCAATCATTATATGAGATTCTTGAACGATTGCAGTTTCATGATATGGAACATTTATACATAGATCACACTTATCATTTAGTTGTCCGCCATCTATATTGGTGAGCCCTATAGAAAAGATACCCATGGATTTAGCTTCCTCAATAGCTTTAATAATATTATCTGAATTTCCTGATGTAGATATTGCAATTAATACATCACCATCTTTTCCATTAGCCTGTAATTGTCTAGAAAAAATATTTTCGTACCCGTAATCATTGCCAATTGCTGTTATCATGGATGTATCCGTTGATAAAGCCAATGAGGGCAAGCCAGGTCTATCAAATCTGAATCTACTAACAAACTCAGCTGCAATGTGTTGGGCATCAGCTGCACTGCCGCCATTACCTGCAAGGATTATTTTATTATTATTTCTATAAGCATTTAGACAAATTTTAGATGCTTCATATATTTTATCTAACAATATCTGATCACCTAAAATCTTTTTCTTGATGCCAATAGAGAGAGAAATATGTTCTTCTATAAATATATATTTTTTATCTAGACCTTCCATGCAATAGCTCCTTCTAATGTAAAATGAAAATTATAAACTCTACCATCATATTTTTTTAAAAAATTAGATGTTGCCAGCCTATGAGATGGATCGACATAGACCATCATAAACCCACCACCTCCTGCTCCAGATATTTTTATGCCTTTAACACCAATTTTAATAAGCTCATTGTTTATATCATCGATATAATCTGTTGAAATGTATTTTGATGTAGCTTTTTTTGCTGCCCAAGATTCTTTTTGATAATCAAAAAAACTTTCTAAATCGCTAATTAAAAGTGAGTCTTTTATCTTTTTTGCATATTTTTTAACATCATGTAAAGCATTTAATTTATCTTTATCTTTAATTGCAGATTTTTGATGATTTATAATCTTCTCAGAACTTCTAGAAATGCCGCTAAAAAATAAAATAATAGACTCTTCTAGCTCATAAAGTGTTGAATCCTTTATTCTTAATCGATGAACAATAGATTTTCTGTTCTTTGAGAACTCTATAAAATTGACCCCGCCAAATGCAGCACTATATTGATCTTGAAAACCACCCCCAAGACCACAATCAATCCTTTCTATCTCAAAAGCTAAATCAGCTAATTCATACTCATTTAAAGAAAAATTAAAAAACATTTCATAGGCTTTAATCATTGAAACTACTAATGTTGATGATGAGCCTAATCCACTACCAGGAGGAGCATCACAGTGCGTAACTACCTTTAGAGGTATAAATTTAGAGTCCAAATACTTAGTGAAGATCTTATTATAGACTGCTTTATGAAGAATTAGTTCTCCTTTTGTTTCTTGGAGACCAACTTTAGAGACTTCTTTACAGTCATAATCTTCAGAAATAAATATAATCTCAGAAACATCATCTGAGATTGTACATCTAGCAAACATATCAATAGTTATATTTAAGACTGCTCCTCCATGATCATCACAATATGGAGAGACATCAGTACCTCCTCCGGCTAAGCCAAGTCTTAATGGCGCTTTAGATCTTACTTTCATTGACTATCTGATTAAAAATTGGTTACCATTTTTAATCTTATCTCTCCAATAATTTAGTAAATCAAGCATGGTTTTTTCAAAGGGTATTTCAGGCTGCCAGTTAGTATGTTTATGAAATTTTGCAGTATTAGGAACTTGAAGATCTGCATCTATTGGCCTTAATCTATCACTATCAAGCTCTATAGTTATATTTTTAACTGTAGATAGGCTTATGAGGTAATGCAACATGTCTTTAATTGATAACGTGTAGGTACCTCCAATATTATAATATTCTCCTGGTATTGGATTAATGGTAACAAGCATATAGTATGCCTTGACAGCATCTCTGACATCAGCCCATGTTCTTAATGAATCTAGATTACCGGTTTTAACAACTGGGGGTATTAAGCCGGTTTCAATCATTGCTATTTGTTTTGCAAATGTCGATTCAGCGAATACATCGCCTCTTCTTGGGCCAGTGTGAGTAAACATCCTTGTAGTCATAACTTTTAAACCAAATGCCTCAGCATAATATCTTCCAATAAGATCTGTCCCAACTTTTGAAATTGCATAAGGAGATGCTGGATGAAAATTAACTTCTTCATCTATAGGAAGATTTTCCTTAGGCACTCTTCCAAAAACCTCAGAGGACGCACAAACATGGATTATAGGATCAATTTCTGCCAATCTAATATTTTCAAGAAGATTATTTGTTCCAATAATATTGGTATTAAGGGTATCTGCGGGAGAGTCAAAGCTGGTCTTAGGATAACTTTGTGCTGCTAAATGGAAAACATAATCAGGCTTTGATAAATTTATTGCATGTGTTAATGAGCCAAAATCATTTAAATCTGCATTGATGAAGTAGAGTCTGTCTTTGCTATTTGCTCTTGCAAGCAGATGAGATACATTGTCTAGAGGGCTTCTCCATCGGCATAAACCGAAGATATCTAAGTCTGTATTTTCAAGTAAAAAGTCAGCTAAATGAGACCCCACCATTCCTGTAATTCCAGTTATTAGAGCTCTTTTTTTATTACTCATCTAAAAAATCCATATAGTATTTATTTATATACTCTTCTAAGGAAATTTGCCAAGGCCTCATTGCGTTCATATTTCTTAGGTTGAGCTTTCTATTTATCAATCTCTCTGAAGCAGGCCTTTCAGCAAAGAATTCATCTTTAAAATATTCAGAATTTACTTGAATTAGATTAATTTCATCGTCGAGTTTTAAAATTTTCAGAAGCTCTGCAGCAACTTCATATCTTGAAGTCTCACCATCAGAAACCATATTATACAAACCCCAAAATTCTTTTGCTAGAAGTGATTTAACTGTTAATGCAAAATCATGAGTATATGTAGGAGTTCCATCCTTGTCATCAACAATGTGTAATTCTTTTTTGCCTTCCTTAATTTGATTCATCATTTTAGAAATGAACTTCTTATCTTTTTTAGGGCCGCCACCCATCATCCAGCCCGCACGGCAGACTAGATATTTACCAGCATTTTCAACAACATATCTCTCACCCATGTATTTTGATCTTGCGTATACTCCAAGAGGATTTGGCAAATCCCATTCATCATATGAATTTTGTTTGCCATCGAAAATTCCAGCAGTACTTATATACAAAATAGGAATATCTAATTTGTTAGCGATAATTACAGCATTCTCGACAGCAAGAGTATTTGTAAGATAAGTATCCTCAGCATTTTTTTCGCAATATTCTAAATTCGTGAAGGCTCCTAAATGAAATAAGTAATCTGGCTTGAAATCTATTACAGCTTTTTCATAAGCATCGAAATCTCTAAAGTCTAAATAATTTAGCCAATCTTCATTCTGATCGATATCAGAACATTCAATATCATAATCATCCTTATAGTTTAAGTAGAATGCTTCACCAAGCATGCCACCACAACCTGCCATATAGATTCTTTTATTGTTCATTTGTATATATCTCTTATTTTTTTAGCTGGAATTCCGGCGACAATTATATCATCTGGAATATTATTAGTCACAACGCTTCCCGCAGATACAATACTATTTGCACCTATTGATACACCATCCAATATAATTGAATTTGCTCCTATCCAAGAGCCACTTTTAATTATTATACCTTTCCTAGAAGTTCCCTGATTGTTAATAGTTTTACCTGGATCATCAAAATTATGATTTTCAGAAAATATTTTAACTCCAGGACCAAAAATTACATCATCACCTATATCTATTTTACCTCTGACAGAAATGAAACAACCAGAACTTATTCCTACATTATTACCAATAGATATCCCCTCTCCAATCTCATTCAATACTCCGTAACATTCTATTGTTGAATTTTTATGTATAGAAAAATTATTACCCACGATAACTCCATTCTTAGACAAGCAATTTATTTCCACATAATCACCTATAAATATAGATCTCCCAAGAATTAGTTTGTTTTTAAATTTTATATCTACTTTCTTACCAAGAAAAATTATGCCTTTTGCTTTCTTAACTTGAAAATACAATGGCAATGATCTTATAAATTGAATACTCTTAAGTAATATGATTTTCATTAAATCAATAGAGTTAATATTTTTGTCAATTTTATAGTCAGTCTTTCCCAGTGAAATAATAATTTTATTAAGTATTTTATGAATCATAGAAACCTTTTATAAAATAGGATTAACTCTTTAGATATAGAATCCCAATTCCAATGCTCGCTGCAAGTTTTAGTGATATTTTTTGATAAAAAAATTCTTTTTTCATAATCGTTACATAATTCTAAAAGAGAGGCAGATAATGACTCAACATTATTTTTATCTGTAAAAATAACATCTTTATTATCTGTAAGAATTTCTTCCATATTTCCGAATCTAAAAGAGACAAGCGGCACGCCAAAAACTCCAGCTAATGAGGCAACACCACTTTGAGAGCCATTTAAGTAGGGAGTGCATGCTATTTCAGAGGAATTAAAAAGATCAGCAACCTCATCATCATTTATAAATTTAATAATTGGCTTAATGCTTGTTTCTCCCACAACTTTATTAGAAATTGATTCCCAATAGTAGCCTTTACCTGCTATTGTTAAACTCCATTCTGGAATTTTATCTTTAATAGCAAGGAATGCATCGACTAATAGATCACAACCTTTATTTGGTCTAATTTCTCCAAAAAAAAGAATACATTTCTTTCTATCTATCTTATTTTCAAAATTTTTATAATAATCATGGGCGCCCATCATATGAACATGAATCTTGTCATTTTTAAAATTAGATAATTTTTTTATTTTAACTTTATGCGCAATAGAATGCACCACAATACCATCAGAAATCTTAATGGTATATTTAGTAATATTTTCAATAAAATTATATATAGTAAATTTTGAAGTTATGTGCGTTAGGGGGTCATGAATTGTGGTCACAATTTTAACCTTCCTTTTAAGCAAGATAATTAATATTAGCTCCCAAATTCCAACATTTTGTAAATGAAAAACCTTGCAACCACTATTAATTATCTTTCTTGAAAGTGAGAAAATTGATAAATATGCTAAAGGTGAAAGTAAATCCCTAGTCCTTAAATTTTTAGTGATTATGACTGAAATTCTTGGGTCAAGGAATTTTTTAAACCTTTGTAAAGTTTTATTTTGTATAATAATAGAAACATCTCTATGAGTTTTTACTAAAGAATTTGCATAATGAAAGACATAGTCATCCATACCTGCTGATGGCATAATAAAAATAGGTAGCTTTGTTTTTGACATCTATAAAATATGAATACTAACTAAGTTTTTAAATTTCTGATAAAGAAATAACCTGAGGTTGCAAATGTTGTTTTAGGATGGTCTTCGAATTTAATCTTTAAATCTTCATCTATATTTTCTTCTTCATAAAAAATATCTTCTTTCAATATTTCATATCCTAAATTTTCAAAAATTTCTTTGTAGTCGTGATGCCTTAATCTATTCTGAAAATGGCTATCATGATTGTGTTTATTCCAAGCGTCATCGTCAAAATGTAAATAATTTAGAAGGCTTATCGAACTATCGGTATGTGCATAATGATCAGAATAATCAATTAGAGCTGAGATATATCCAGAAGGTTTTAAAACCCTTTTTAATTCTTTAAATATATCAATAATTGATTGTTTGGGGATGTGCTCAAGAGTGTGAGAGGAAACACACACATCAATAGATGATGAGTCAAGATCTGTTTTTGAAGCGTCATATGGCGCGAAATATTTAATTCCAAAACTTGATTCTAAGTCTTCAATACTTTTAATAGGACTATTAGCTTGATTTGTTAAAGAATTAATCGAGTCGATTGAGTTATTAATAATATCAAAATCTATCATTCTAAATAAATCCACAACAATCTGGGATGGCATAAGTTTTGATAAAAAAATATTTTGAGCTAAGCCTTTTCCTGCACCAAACTCAAATAGTGTGCCTGTAATTTTATAATCAATAATTGATCTTTCATGAACTTTCCATTCATGTGAGATTTCATGAATTGGTTGTATTGATCTTTTTGTAATATTTTTTTGAACAAAGTATAGAAGTCCTTGGAGTTTAAAAAAATCAATAAGTAAAAATATAAATGACTTAAGTTTCCATCTAATTTTAAATAGATTTATAATATCTTTCTTCATTTTAGTATTGAGCTTAGAAATAGAGTTGCATGGTCTTTAGAAAATGGTTTTGGTGAAAAATTGATAATCTCTAATAATTTTTTATTACATCCGACTTGAATATTTATATCATTCTCTCTTTTTTCAATTTTACTGACATTAACTTTTATAGTATATCCACAAATTGATTCAAAAATTTTAATTATTTCTGAAATTGACTGTCCTTTTGATGAGCAAATATTAATGATTTCTGATTTCGATGATGAAAGCATTAATTTCTTATAAGTTGTAACAACATCGTCTATATATGAAAAATCTCTAATAATATTTGTATTACCCAAAGAAATTTCTTTTTTATTATTAGAGAAATGTTCGGCTATTTTTGGTAGTAAAAAATTAGAGGAATGTAACGGGCCAGAATAGTTAAAAGGTCTTGTGATAACTATATTGAGTTTATAAAAGAAATTTTTTGCTATCTCTTCCATAAATAATTTACTCATTGAGTAAATATTTGTTGGATTTAAATCGGATAATTCGCTTAATTTATTTTTTGAAGGCCCATAAAGATTTGCTGAACTTGAAAGAATAATTTTTTTAGGTTTGCGCTTCATAGCTGAAGCTGCATTGAGAAGATTTCTAACCATAATCGAGTTAATGTCAAAAATATTAATATCATCTTGATCGATAACACTAGAAATTGCCGCTAAGTGAATTATAAAATCCGGCTCTATTAGATTCAAGATCTCAGCAAAGCTGCTTTGAGAAAAATCTTTCATAGTGATTATATTTTTTGCTTTATTGTCTTTGGAGCTAGCTGCAGTAACTTCAAAGCCATCTTTCTCAAGACTCTTTGTAAGGCTTAATGCGGTGAAACCATTTGCTCCTGTAATAAAAACTTTTGTCATGGGTTGTTATATGTTTATACCAATTAAGTGACTTAGAAAACTCGTTTGTATTATATCTAAACCAAAGTAATGTGGTAAAGAAAAAAATATTGAGAAAAGCATAATCAGGCTAGCTAATAGATTTTTAGATAATGAGATATCTTTTTTTATAACATCATCATACAAATAAAAAAATGTAATAAAGAAAATTGAAAAGAAACGTCCATGATCGTGAGCAATTAGAATTAATATTGAGAAGAAGCTAAAATAAAGATAGTCTTTAAAAGCAAATGTAATATTTGGAACTAGTAAAGCATAGAAAACACTGCAAAGAATCATTAAGGCAACTAAAAAAGAAGGCAGGTTTATAATAAAAATTTTAAGTTCAGTAATAAGGTTGCTAGTATTTTGATTGCTCAGTTCTAACAATATCCTTTCATAGTCAATTAAATTAATTCCATGATCAAGCAACGATTGATCGATAAAAAAGTATGGATCAGATGATATAAATGTAAGAAATACAAAGCCACCTAAGCAAAATAACCATGTACTCGCAAGATGCCAATAAGAAATATCATGATGTCTAATGAAAAGAAGAGAGGTTACTGGCAATACAATAAAAACAGACATTATATGAATAAATAACCCTATTATATTAGCAATTATGAATATGAGTAGTCTAACTTTATGAGATTCCACCTTCCTTATAAATAAGGCAAATATTTGAATGATAAGTATAAGAAAAATATCTCTTCTTAAAATCACATACGAATAGTTGTTTAAAAAAAAGGCATATGAAAAAGGCGTTATTAATATAAAAAATATAGTCACTCTGCTAAAACTTAATTTACCGAGGTACTTTATAAATAGCGCAAAGGATAAAACTGTAGAAGATATTAATAAAAAAGAGCTCAGTGAGACAAAATTTATGTTGAATTCATTTGAAACCATTTGAAACGAGGAACCAACCAAAGATCTAGAAAAAATATTATTTTTGTAAGAAATTGATAAATCTATTATTGTGTAGGGATCTATATCAATTAATATATATGCGAGACATAAAAATGATAAAAAAATGGTAGATAAAAAGACATTAAAATATTTGTAACTCATTATTAAAAGTTAATCTTTTTAAAGATTTTTTCTGGTATAAGCAAGATCACTCTCATTATTAAGCCCCAAAATCTAGGAACATAAATAACAGATCTCTTCTTTAAAATGGCCTTGTATATTATAGGAGCTATTTTTTCAGGGCTTGACCAAAGTATTGATTTTTTAAAATTCTTTGTCATAGGAGTAGCTATTAGGCCAGGTTTTACAGTTAAAACATTAATATTTTTTGAAGATAACTTTGCTCTTAATCCACTTAAAAATTCAGTTAAAGCTGCATTCATGGAGCCATAAATGTAGTTAGATCTTCTTCCTCTGTCACCAGCAACTGATGAAATAACAACCAATGTACTATCTCTAAATTTCTCTATTTTTTGAGAAACCTGAGATAAAAGAATTAATTTGCTAGTTAAATTAAGATAAATAAATTCCCTCAACATATCAAAATCACTTCTAAGCATATTCTCATCTCCAAGAACCCCATAGGAAAGAATAGTAATATCTATACTTTTGTCATAGATATAATCTAAGGTACTTTTTTCAATCTGAGAATCAACAAAATTAACTTCAAAAATTTCACAATTTCCAGCAGAATTCTTCTGAAGATTGTCTTTAAAAGCAAGCATGGCATCATAATTTCTTCCAAAAAGATAAAACTCTGAGCCTGGGTTTTCCTTAAGAATCTCCAAACAAACCGACCTTGCAATTGCAGAATTTGATCCAAATGAAACCACTTTCATAATTAAGACACCCTTTTCCAAAAATCTGAGTCTATATTTCTATCTTTAAATTCTTTTAATACACTCCACTTTGGATATGAAGATTTAAAATTTTTAGATGACATACAAGCATCTTTTGCCGGATAAACCTTTCCATTTGCATTTACCGCTATATCATTTAACTTTTTGACCAAATTTATAGTCGATTGGCCCCTAAAAGCAAAGTCAATTGCTAGCGTTACGCCCTCAGAGGGAAAAGATAATAAGCCTTCTGATTTGGTATCACCCATGACTTTTAAGACGACTAAAAACGACCCCTGCTTTGAATCTTTAATTAACTCAAGCATTAAAGAAAGAATTTTTGTTGCATTTTTTTTTGGAACAAGGGACTGATGCTGCAAAAATCCGCTTGACCCATAAATATGGTTCCAATTTGAAATTGAGTCTAGTGGATAGAAAAAATTTTCATAATACTCTACCTTTTTGGCACATTTTTTTAATTGTTTATTGTAATAAAGATAATTAAAAGGTTTTACCGTGATTTTATTTACAAGAGATAGCTTTTGTTTAAATGGATAGTTAAATTTAATTTTATTTTTCTTTGCAAGGCTAAGTTTTAGATCTGACGAGTGATTGCCTCTTGAAAAAATTCCTTTGCAAGTATTTTTACTTGAAGATGTGCAATCTATCCAAGATACTAGATACTCATAATCAATGCTAGATTCTCGAGATAATTTAAAGAATTCTTCTAGTGAGCTAAACTTTATATTTTCTACATCCATGAATGCATTAACTATTTTTTTTAAATTAAATTTAATAGTTGTGATATACCCAGTTAACCCAAGTCCGCCAATGGTTGCATAGAAGATATCACTGTTTTTAACTCTGGAACATTCAATAAGCTCTCCATGCCTTATTAATTTAAATGAAATTATATGATTGCCAAAGCTGCCTACCTTGTGATGATTTTTACCATGAACATCATTGGCTACACCACCACCAATTGTGGCAAATTGTGTGCCAGGTGTAACCGGTAAAAAAAATGAATATGGGATTATGTAAGATGAAACCATTTGAAAAGTTGCTCCAGAGCCAACCTCAATAATACCCTTAGATGAATCAAAACTTATTATAGAAGTATTATCTGAACTATCTAGAACATTGCCTGAAGAATTTAAACAACTATCACCATAGCTTCTTCCTTTTCCATAAGGCAAAAATGAAGAGTTTAAATATCTTTTATTAAACGGGTAGCCGTTTTGGTCTAATGCAGGGTAATTACCCCATGATCTATATATTTTTTTCTTTGTCATCAAAAATATCCAGAAAATAAGAATAAAAGAAAACATGAAAAAAGAATTAAGGAACTTAGTCTATCTTTGATTGCAAAAACTACAGGGTCATCATGCACCATATCCCTGTTGGCAAGAAACCAAATTCTTGTCATCCAATAAACCAGTAAAGGAATCATTGCCCAAGTAAGAAATAAATCAGTTTGAAGTTGAATTATATTTTTATCATAGAGATATAATGAGAATACGAGCATAGACACTAATCCAGAAGACTGACCAAGACCCATTATGAAATTCTTATCATTCTTTTGATATGCCCTGCCACTGATCTTTAAACCAGTTTCGGGTATTGCTGCAATCTCAATAAATCGCTTTAAAAAAGCAAGACTCAAGAAAAAGAAAAAAGAAAAATTCATAAGCCAAAAGGTTAGGATATCACCTGTCAAAGATGCTCCTATACACAAGCGCATTAAATACAAAATAGATAAAATAATACAATCAAGTAACACCATTTTTTTAAAAAGAAAAGAGTAAGCGATAGTAATTGCTACATACAGGCCAAGAAAAATAACAAAGTTTTGAGGCAAGGAAATGGATATTAGAACCCCAGTAACTGAAAGGATGGTCAGCATAAAAATACTATTTTTAATGCTAACTGAGCCTTCTGCAAGAGGTCTAAATCTTTTAGATACATGCGTCCTATCTGATTCTAAGTCAATGAGGTCATTTAATATATATGTAGCTGAAGCAATCAAAGAAAAAGCAATAAAACCTAAACCAAGGTTAACCAAGTTTAAATCTAAAAAAATAGTTCCTGCTAAAACTGATGGAATGAATATTAAGAAATTTTTAACCCATTGATGTGTCCTCAAAAGCCTAAATGCTGGCTCAAAACCAATATTTTCATCTAAAAAAATTACATTTGCATATCTTTTATCAATCTTTCTTTTTAATCTAACTTTGGATGAACCAGCAAATATAACTTCATTTGCCATGTCCCAAATATGAATATCTTTAGATGAATCGCCTACATAAGAAAATTCTTCTAATTTTAATTCTTGATCAATAAATCTTGCTTTTGCAGCACCAACTAAATTTACATACTTAGTTGAACCGTAGCATTTATCAATAAAGGCAAAGGCATCCTTAACCTTATCAGCAATAATTTGATTGCTTCCTGTAATTAAAATTATTTCATATCCGTCTTTTTTGTAGTCGCGAGCTAAATCAAAAACTTTTTTATTTTTTGGTAAATGACTTACATTAATCACAGCATGCCTTGATAAGTAATCTTTTAGTTGTGATCTACCATTTAATAACTTAAAAAAAACAATGAACAGAAATAGTGGGTTTTTTTTAAACCTTGCCAATACAAGTTCAAATAATGTGTCTGTTTTAAGCAAAGTGTCATCAAGATCAATGATTAATGTTTTTTTTTGACTCATAAGTATTTTTTTAGCTTATTGTAATCTATTTTTTAAAATCTTTAAGAAAAAAGAATGCCGCAGCGCCCAATATAATAGCAAACCAAAGGGTTGCAGCTCTGCATATAATTGTTATGGCAAAGGCTGAAATATAATCAATACCTATCAAAGAAAGCAATAAAACCATGACTGCCTCAGTCCCACCAATACCTCCAGGTAAAAAAGTTAAAGAACCAGCTAATACTGACAAGGCATAAATTCCCATCGCAATTAAAATTAGATCAAAATCAGGAAAAATATCATTAATAATTAAAAATAATGCAAAGGCCTCTGCGAGCCATGCAATCGAACCAAAAAATAAGGAAATAAGAAATAAATCTTTAGAAAACAAGAATTTAGATGCATTAAAAATATCCTGAATCTTATTTATGACGAAATTAATCCATTTAAAACTTAACTTTGCAACAATATCAAATTGATAAAATATAATAAATATTGAAATTAATGCCATTGCACTGAATACTATTATTAGTATAGGCCATTCATCAATCTTAATATTTTCTAATAAAAGAGGTAGTGAAAAAAAAGAAATTAGCAAAATTACGAGTAAATCTAATAGTCTTTCTGAAAAGAAAGCACCCAAAGAGTTTTTATACTCAATATTATATTTACTTAAATAAAATGATCTTACTGTTTCTCCAGCCTTGCCTGGAGTTAGAGTGAAAGCAAAGCCACTAATATATATTATGAAGTTTTGTGTTTTTGTGAGCCTTTCACCATTCGGGATAAAAGAAAATATATATTTATTCCATCTAAGAAATCTAAAATAATAATTAACCAATGAAAGTGCAAGAATCATAAGCCAGGTATGAATATCTATTGAAAGTAGTATTGATATAATTGAATTTTCATCAAAAATAACAATAGCTAACAAATATAAAATTGAAACAAAAGCGATGCCAAGAATAGCTTTATGAATATGTTTATGTATTTGATTTTCCATATTATTTATTGAATTTTTTTAAAAAATAAAAATGATAAGTTAAAAATAATATTATTAAAGATATGAAACAAGATATCATTAATGAGTATGAGGTACCTAACATCCCATAATTTTTAGTTAAAAAATAACCTATAAAAACATTTGCCATTGCACCCGATACCATCGAGAACATAGGTAACTTAGTCTGATTAAATGCAAACATTGTTTGTGCAAATAAAGTATGAATTGATATGAATATAATTGAAAGTATAAGTGGTATTAAAACTTCTGTAGTTTTTTGATAGCTAGATCCAAAGGTTATATTTACTATAAAATCTGGAGCTATAATGAAGGGTATAACCATAAATACTGAAACTGCTATTGTTGAAAAAATTGCATAATACAAAGGCTTAACAGTCTCGGACCTTTGTTTAAAGGCTGAATGCTTAGGAAGAATTATTGATGCAAATGCTGCAGGTACGATAGCAAAAATTTGAGCAAATGTTTCGCCTGCGCTAAAATAAGCAAAACTCTCAATCTCATAGAAAAATTTAATCCAAATTGCATTCACGCCAAACATGACTGTCCAGCCAACAGCTCCAAGAGTTGCTGGTACTGAAAATTTAAATAGTCTTACCAAAGAAATATATGAAATTTTAGATATTAGTAATGTTTTTTTATGAGTTAGTTCTAAAAGAAATATAGATAGCACTCCAGAAAAAGAAAATATTAAGAAAACTAGAAATAAATCTACTTCGTCATATAGAAATAAAAAAAATAAGAAGATGCATTGAAGAAAATTAGCAATTACTTTGTATAAACACATTTTTGAATAGATTAAATAAGCATTTGCATATGCTATATAAAAAGCATCGATTGCCATCGAAGTAATTATTAAAATTAAAAATAAGCTACCATCAAAAATAAAATATGCTAAAAAAATTATAGAAATTAAAATTGATAGACCTAAGACAAGAGAATTAAATAAATAATTTGCAGCCAATTCAGGCTCGGATATATATTTTCCAACATACCTTGTCATTGCAAAAGGAATGCCAGATATTGGTATAATGAAAAACGTGGCGATAGTTAATGCATATCTAAAACTTCCATAATCTTCGGTAGACATAAGCCTTGCCAGGAAAACAAAAAAAAGAAATGCTAGTAATTTGTTTAGCACATTTGAGATGCTGATAAAGGAAACCCAAAGTTTTGAGAAGTAGCTCACTTTTTATCCATAGTTTTTTGTTTTTAAAAGGCGTAAACAAAACCCTACCAGCCCTGCATGAAATAAAATAAATAGAGGAATTTCAGGCGTATATAGTACCAAACCATCAATGCCAATAATGATAGGAATAAAAACTGTTACGAAGCAAAGACTTTTTATAGAAGAATTCTTTGATTTGAACATTATCTTTATCGAAGAGTATGAAGGATAAAAGAAGAGTAAAGAGAACAATAAAAACCCAAAAAAACCAAGCTCTGCAAGTATATGTGGCCAGAAGGTATCTAGGAGAGTATGTCCAACATCTGAATTAATAAATTCAGGTGCATTGCTTCCAATCTTATCAATGCCATATTCAAAGTAGACTGGACTATAAAAATTATAAATACTTGCAGTGCTTCCAAACGACCCCATACCTGATCCAAAGGGAAAATTATCAATAGCAATATTAAAACTAGCCAAATACATACCCAACCTTACGTGAGACTCTGCTCCAACATCATTAAAGTAATTAATATTAATTTGCAAATCATTTAAAATTTGTTGATACATAAAACTTAAAACTAAAGGAAATAATATTATAAAAAAAAATACTGAGATAATTTTTAAACGAATTGTGCCTGCAAACATTACGAAAAATGTCCAAATAAATAGTGACTCCAACATAGATTTTTTTAATCCTGTAAGGAATATAAATACTGTGAAAACTAAGGCAAAAATAATCCACTTAAAGCTTTTAACATGAAGAAGTTTTGATAATGATAATATAAGCCCAATTACAAGAATTAGTCCATAGGCCCCTAACTCTCTAAAAAAATTCCACGAATAGTTTCCAACACTATTAACTGATACTTCTCTCATGGTTGGTTCATCAGATAACAATAAAGAAAATACTGGAAATAGTGATAATAAAAATATTATTACTATTAGATGACTAATGCCATCATAAATATACTTTTCTTTAATAGAAATGCTGTAGGCCATTAAAAAAATTAGTGTGAAAGAAAAAGTTAATACCAATCCATAAAATTGATTAATGAATGGGGTTAATGGTGAGATATTTAAAATTGAGAAAAACAAAGTAGCTACTAGCAATAAAAGATAAGATTTAGTAACTCGTATTCTTCTACTGAAGTTGATCCAAAATATAAAAAATAGAATTAATGAAATTAAATATTTAAAGCCTGAAAATGAGGTTATTGAAATAAGATTTTGAGTCCATTCAAAGAAAACAATAAAAAGAAATAGAAGGATGAATCCAAGAAAACTTCCAGATATATATGTATTATTCTTTACTATTTTCATAATTAACAGAATAGTTTTGATTTGTTGAAGCGTGGAGAACAGTTAAATCATGGTGCTTAGCAATATTTATAATAGTATCCCAGCCAAGTGAGCATTCTGATCCAGAAAAAGGGCATACCTCATGTGCAAAAATTATTATATTTAATCTCATTTGAGTTCTTTTATAGTTTTTGATAAAGAGGATTTCCATGGCAAGATCTTGATATCAAAATCTTTTTTTATTTTTGATAAATTGAGAATACTATTTCTAGGTCTCCTAGCCTTTGATTTGTATTCGCTAGTTTTAATAGGCAATACATTGCAATTTATATTAATTCCTTTTTTAATTTCAAGAGCAAAGTCAAACCAAGAGCAAAAACCTGAGTTTGAAAAATGATATAAAGATTTTTTCTTTGCAAAATGTTCAAAATTTTTATGCTCAATAATGTTAAATATTGCATTAGTTAAATCCTCACAATTAGTTGGAGTTCCAAATTGATCAGATATTACTTTTATAGAATTTTTTGTATTCAGGAGCTTTACTATTGTGTTTAAAAAATTTTTTCCATGCAAAGAATACAACCACCCTGATCTAATAATTATAAATTTAGAACTAGATTTTTTAAAAAATTCATTTTCACCAGCTAACTTAGATTGACCATATACAGATACTGGGTTAGTAGAGGATTCTTCATCCAAAAAAATTTGGTCAGGGCTATCAAAAACAAAATCTGTACTTATGTGAATAATTATTACCTCAAGTAAAGAAGAAATTTCAGCTAGGTTTTTGCAGCCATCTTTATTGATATTATAAGCATCGAAATGGGACTCTTCAGCTTGATCAACTTTTGTATAAGCTGCGCAGTTAATAATAATATCGATATTATTTCTAGTTACAAAATCTATTAGTTGTATATAGTTTGTTATGTCTAAATCCAAACGAGAAGTATAAAAAAAATTATCTGTAGAAGCATTTTCAGATAATTTAAATTGGCTCCCAAGTTGGCCGGATGAACCAGTTATTAAAATATTTGTATTTTGCATCTAAGAGAGCTAAGAATAATTAGTAGGCTGATTTTTTACTTTTTAGGGATCGATATATAACAAAAGGAATAAAGAAGAAAATTGATATTACAAAGCCAATCAGTAAAAATCTAATTCTTGATGGGCTAGATTTTTTCTCAGGTACACGAGGAGAATCAATAATATCAAAAACATAGCTTTTGTTGCCCGCAGATATTGTTAATATTGAAAGTTCTTTTTGAATAAGATTAGAAATAACCTCTTGAACTGCCGCTACGTCAGTTTTTGATATTTGCAACATTAAATATTTAAGAGATAACTCAGCCCTTTTAGTTTCCATTTCTTTAACAGTTTCATTGAGCTTATCAATAATTCTAGTTAGCCATTTTTGAGCAATATATGGAGATATGTGTACAAATGAGATTTCTACAAATTGAGTATTTTTGTCTACATTTTGAGTAATGGATTTTAAAAATACTTTATGTGATTCCTGAACTGTTGGTTTAGGATTTTTATGATCTCTAACCCATTTTTTACTTTTAACATCATATTTATTTGAGTCGATGGAAATCTTACCTGACACACTACTAAAATTTTTTGTTGCCATGAGATCTATTAAAAATTCTTCATCTTGGTATAAGGTTTCAAAGAAATCAGTAGATGTTAATATTTTTAATGCTAAATCTGTTTTATTTCCTTTATCTTGAATATTTATTCCAGCAAATGCGGCTATGCCTCCTAGTTGACCTGGAATATTTGAAGTTTGATCTTCTAAAGGCTGCAATGAAATAAAAGAATGGTACTTATTAGGTATAAGAAATGATGAGAGAAAAAAAATAATTGATACTGAAATAGAAGCTAAAAGAATAAAATACTTCTTTTCATTAACTATTTTAATTATAGGAGAAAGATCTAACTCGTCGATATTATATGTATCATTCATAACGTATGTGCACCTATGGTACCCGGAGCCGGACTTGAACCGGCATGCAGTTGCCTGCGAGGGATTTTAAGTCCCTTGTGTCTACCAATTCCACCACCCGGGCAAGTAGTATTGATATTATAAAGCATATACTCTTAACCAAATAGATTTTTTTAAAGGTTATTTTTTATAAATCAGTAAAGGCTTTAAAAGATATGCCTGATAGATCTTTTTCAGACATATATTTTTCTTCTATTGAATCAAGCGGCCATTTGATATTGACAGAGGGATCATTCCAAAGAATAGTCTTTTCAGACTGCGAGTCATAGTACTGCGTGCACTTGTAATTAAATTTAGCGAAATCAGACAATACTAGGAAGCCATGAGCGAAACCAGGGGGAATCCACAATTGAATTTTATTTGCTGATGATAATTCAATACCAAATGATTCACCGAAAGTTTTAGAGCCTTTTCTACAGTCAACTACAGCGTCAAAAACTCTTCCCTCAGAAACTCTTACTAATTTACCCTGGGGATTGTTAAGCTGAAGATGCATTCCTCGAAGTGTTCCTTTTTTACTATAAGATTCGTTATCTTGAACAAATGCTTCTCCATGAACTTGTGATGAAAAATTATCATGATTCCAGGATTCAAAAAAATAACCTCTAATATCTTCAAAAACTCTTGGGTAGATAGCCTTAAGCCCTGGAATAGAAGCAATATCCTTAACTTTCATGGAAGTAATTTTTTAAGCATTTCACCATAATGATTTTTATTGTTTTTTAAAACAACATCTTCAATTTCCTTTTTGCCAATCCAGCCATTAAGAAATGCAGCCTCTTCAGGAGATCCCACTAAAACATCTTGACTCTTTTGAATAGTTTTAACAAAACTTGATGTCTCGAGAAGAGAGTCGTGTGTGCCACTGTCTAGCCAAGCATAACCTCTTCCTAGAAGGTTAACTTTTAATTGTCTTTTATCTAAATAGATTTTATTCAAGTCTGTGATTTCTAATTCATTGCGCTCACTTGGTTTTAAAGCTTTTGCATAATCACAAACTTTTGAGTCATAGAAATATAATCCTGTAACTGCGAAGTTGGACTTTGGATTTGTAGGCTTTTCTTCAATAGATAGAACAGTATTTTCTTTATCGAATTCAATAACGCCAAATCTCTCAGGATCGCTAACATGATAGGCAAAAAGCTGAGCTCCTTCATTAAATTCTATTGCGTTGTTTAGTGATAAAGAGAAATTATTTCCAAAGAAAATATTATCTCCAAGAATTAAAGCAACATTTTCTCCATCAATAAAATCCTCACCAATTATGAATGCTTCTGCAATTCCGTTTGGTTGATCTTGAATTCTGTATTCTATTGAAATTCCTAGCTGAGTTCCATCACCTAAAAGCTTTTCAAAATTTGCAGTATCTTGAGGAGTAGAAATTATTAATATATCTTTAATTCCTGCAAACATCAGCGTTGTTAAAGGATAGTAAATCATTGGTTTATCATAAACAGGTAATAGTTGCTTAGAAGCTACCAAGGTTGATGGGTAAAGCCTTGTTCCTGAGCCTCCCGCTAAAATTATTCCTTTCATATTAGTAGAATTATGTATAGTTATTATTAATGTACCATTTTACTGTTTTTAAAATTCCAGTATCAAAGGTTTCTGTTGGGGACCAGTTTAATCTATTTTTTATTTTTGTGTTATCTATTGCATACCTTCTATCATGACCAGGCCTATCATCAACATACTTAATTTGATTTGAATACGGAGACTTCTTAGGAAGGATAATGTCAAGCTGAGAACAAATTGTATTTACAACCTCGATGTTTCTTTTCTCATTGTTTCCACCAATGTTATAGGTTTGACCAATATCACCATTTATAACAACATTTATTAGTGCCGCGGCATGATCTTCAACATAAAGCCAGTCTCTTATTTGGCTTCCATTGCCATATACTGGCAAGTCATTTCCCTTAATTGCATTGGTAATAATTAAAGGTATTAATTTTTCAGGATGTTGATGAGGGCCATAATTATTAGAGCAATTTGTAACTATTGTATTTAAACCATAAGTTCTTTGCCATGCTCTTACCAGGTGATCTGAGGACGCTTTTGATGCTGAATAAGGGGAGCTAGGATTATATGAGGAAGTCTCAGAAAATAAGGGTAATTTACTTATATCTTCAACCTCATCTGGATGAAGTAAATCACCAAAAACTTCGTCAGTTGAAATATGATGAAATAAAAAATTTTCCTTTTCTTTTGAAAAAGCCATTGATAATTGAAGTAGGTTATATGTTCCAAAAATATTTGTTTTGATGAATTCTTCAGGCTTTGCAATTGAGTTATCTACGTGCGATTCTGCTGCTAGATTCATTATAATATCAGGATTAAACTTTTTAAAAATCTCAGCTAGTCCTGAATCAACAATATCCTTTTTGAGGAATGAATATCTACTGCTATCTTCAATATCAGCAAGAGATGCAGGATTTGCTGCATAAGTTAACTTATCAATATTAAGGACATTATGCTCTGTATAGCTGATAAGATTCCTGATAAGCGCTGATCCAATAAAACCACTGCCGCCAGTTACTATAATATTTTTTTTCATAATTTATATCTATCCATAATGAAAAATTTGGAGGCTGAAGCCGGAATCGAACCGGCGTAAACGGCTTTGCAGGCCGCTGCATGACCACTCTGCCATCCAGCCAGATTAAACATGGTGTATTGTATACATGTATGCAATAAAATAAAAAGGATAGTTAGTCTTTATTTAGTCTTTCAATATCGCTTTCTATACACTCTTCTCCATACTGGATTTCAATAATATGAGTTTCTAGGGAAAAAGGGTTGGTGATTTGATGCCAATGCCCAACAGGAACAAAATAATGATCAAATTTGTTAAGTTTTAATTCCTTGATGTTTTTATTATCAGTATCATCTGAGTAAAAAATAGTACATGACCCTTCACTGACAAACCAAATCTCATTTCTTTTAAAGTGCTTCTGAAAACTCATAGATTTTCCTGAACCTATTATTAACTCTTTGACTTTAATGTTTTCTGTTTCAAATAAATTAAAGAAGGATCCCCACTGCCTTTCTTCAAAATAATACTGCCATTTTTTAAGAATCCATGAGGATGAGTTTTTTTTATCATTACCGCCAATGTTAAAAATAAAATTAATATCAGATACTGACATTTCAGGAATATTTTTTATATCCCTGTCGCCACCATTTGCAAAATAAATTTCATCATTAGGATAAGACCCTTTAATTGCCTCTAATGCATTTATACAAGAGCCTTTTTCATCATCTTCGAAACTTACAACCTCATCTACATATTTTATTGAATTCAAAATAACTTTTCTTTCTTCAAATGGCATAAAAAACCTACCTTTCTTTTTTTCAAGCCATGCATCACTATTTAGAGCAACTATTAATCTATCTCCATAATCTCTAGCATATTTAAAATAAGCGATGTGACCCGAATGAATTGGATCAAATCCCCCACTTACAACAACTATCTTCATTGCTTTCTAATAAGTTTGATTAAAATAATTTTTTTTATGCAAAGTATATATATGGTGCAATATTAAGAAAAAAATATAAAGATACATTTTATTATTGACTATTTTTATAAACTTCTGTGTAATCATTCGCTATTATTTGAGCTTTCTTTTTCCATGATAATTCTTCAGCTCTTCTAAAAGATGCCAATGTTTTAGTATCTAGTATATCCTTATTGTTTATAAGTTTTGTAGTCGCCTCAGCAAACAGTTTAATACTTAAATCATACGATACTAATGGTATTTTAATGCCCGAATCATCACTTACCGCAAGAGCCATGCCACTTACATCATGGCAAATTACAGGAAGTCCATTTGAAATAGCTTCTAAAATTACTGCACTTGCTGCTTCTCTATAGCTTGTATGAATAAAGAAATCTGATTTCTTCATCAACTGCTGAACTTCATCTTTAGCAATATTATTTTTGAGGAATATATTTATCCTGTTTTTTAAAGGTATTAATAATTCATTCAAAGCATCATCAAATTCTCCAGCATAAACTATAGTTAGAGTAAATTTTTTACCATTAAAATTCACTTTATCTAGGGCTTTTAATAAAATTTCAGGGCATTTTCTAGAAGAAATGCTACCAACCCAAATTGCATTAATCTCATCATTATGTTTACTAAGAATTTTTTCAGCTTTGTAAGAAATTTCAGTTCCAGTATCAATCTGAAGCTTTAATCTAGCTTTAGTAAGGTGTTGAACTACTTCCAAGTCCTCTTTTGAAAATAAATATATCAGGCTTGCATTTTTAACGGATCTTTTAAAATTTAGAGAAAAATATCTCATGAAATCAATAAATAAATTCCTTAGAACTTCTCTTACCCTGACCTTCAAATCCAGGTCTTTTAGGAAACTATTTTTAAGCTTGATAAGACCGCCTGTGGGACCCCATACAAATGGTATTTTTAACTTGTAAGCATTGCTAGGATTTACAATATGAATAGAGGTGATGTGATGTGCTATATGATAAGTATTTTTTTTTGATAGAATAGTGGCTTTTTTTAATGATTTTTTTAACCACAGCCTATATATGAATTGATAAATAATTGGGAATCCAATTGCATAATTTTTCGATATTTTATTAATTTTTGAAAAGAAAATGTTAATCTTTGGCTGAGGAATAGAAATAAATTGTATATTCAAAGCCTTTGAGCTTTCTAATAGAAATTTATTAATGTTTTGTTCATAATTAACAGAATATTTTTGATTGGTTGAAGCATGAAGAACAGTTAAATTATGATGCTCAGCAATATTTATAATTGTATTCCAACCAATTGAGCATTCTGATCCAGAATAAGGACAAACTTCATGTGCAATAATTATTATATTTAATCTCATCTTAATTTTTGTATAGTTCTTGATGAATTATGAATACTATTTCTAGGCTCAATTATTTTTTTTAAGAGATTTTATATACTCTTTAATATCATGCTTTGGTTGCCAATTGAGCTCTTCTGTTTTTTTTGTGACAACCTCAGCTGTCATTCTGTTGCCATCCCTTTTAGGTAGCATTTTTATTTTACCATCAAACATTTTAGCTATTTCAATTACACTATAGGCATCCGGGTGCCCAATCCCATAATTATCGCCATGCCCATATTTTCCAACAAGCAATAATCCTGAAACAATATCATAGACATGCGTGAAGTTTCTTTTCTGAGAGCCTGGTGAAACAACAGTTAAATCCTCATCCCTTAGCATTTTTTCAGAAAATTTAGCAATTAATGTTGCGTATTTACCATTTTTAATTTCTCGAGGCCCGTAGGCGTTATAAAAATAAACAATTGCGTAATCAATACCAAACCATTCTCCAAAATTTATCGTTAGTTCGGTATTAGTAGACTTGGTCCAACCATATGGGCTTTGATTTCTTCCCATTCCACCATCACCAAATTTAGTACTACTTCCTGCATAAATTAATCTACATTCAAACTCTCTACAAAATTTAAGCACAGCAAAAGTACCATTTTTATTTGAATCCCAAACAATATCTATATCCTCAAAAGATTGCTCAACACGTGAATATTCACCCAAATGAAAAATAATATCTACATGAAAATCAATTAAATCATAGATTTCTTTAGTATGCCCTTCTATATAATGAACTCCTTTTATATGATTATCTTTTGAACCAGTAGAATAATTATCAAGTGAAAATACATCATTCATTGGGTCTTCAACTAATTTTTCACACAGATGACTACCTATGAACCCTGCTCCACCTGTTACTAGAACTTTATTTGTCATTTTTTTTACCCATATAAACTAAAAAATTTAAGAATCAGATCCATAAATATCTCTTGTATATACTTTACTCATAACATCATCTAAGTCTTCAGATTTACGGTTAGTAATTATGATATCGCTACCATTCTTAAAATTTGTTAGATTGTTCATAACACTAAAACCAAAGAATTTAGCCTCTAGAAGTTCTGGCTCATAAACCACAACCTCAATATTATGATTCTTTAGGCGAGTCATTATTCCTTGTATAGAGGAAGATCGAAAATTATCAGATCCAGATTTCATAATTAATCTATAAATACCAACAACTTTAGGATTTCGTTTAATAATTGAATTCGCAATGAAATTTTTTCTAGTTTCGTTAGAGTCAACAATAGACTCTATTAAATTTTGAGGTATTCCTCTAAAATTTGAAACTAGTTGCTGTGTGTCTTTTGGCAAACAATAACCTCCGTATCCAAAGCTTGGATTGTTATAATGGTCACCAATTCTTGGATCAAGCCCAATTCCATCAATCATTTGTTTAGAATCTAATCCTAAAGTCTCAGCATAGGTATCTAGCTCATTAAAAAAAGCTACTCTCATTGCTAAATAGCTATTTGAAAATAACTTTACAGCTTCCGCTTCGGTTGAGCCCATATGCAAACATTGAACATTATTTTTTTTTGCGCTATCTTTCAGTAATTGAGCTAAAAGTATAGACTTATTACAATTTCCTCCTATGATAATTCTTGAGGGAAATAAATTATCTTTTAAAGCCATGCCTTCTCTTAAAAATTCAGGTGAAAATATTATTCGATTTGTTGAATATTTTTCTTGGAGCGACTTAGTATGACCCACTGGAATAGTTGATTTGATAACCAACATCGCATCGGCATTCATATTTAAAGCATCCTCAATAACGCTATCAACTGAAGAAGTGTCAAAAGAATTGTTTATTTCATCATAATCTGTTGGGGTTGCAACAATTATAAAATCAGCATCTTTGTATGCTTCCTCTTTTACTAAAGTTGCTTTTAAAGACAATGTCCTATCAGATAAAAAAGATTCTATTTCCTCATCAGAGACTGTGGATTCCAATTTATTTACTTTATTTACTCTATCAGGATTGATATCTAAAACAGTTACATAATTGTGTTGGGCAAGTAAAACTGAAAGCGACATGCCAACGTATCCAGATCCTACAACTGTAATTTTTAGTTTATGCATAAATGTGTATTTTATACAAATAAAAATTAATTTAAAGAATATCTATCAATTAACAAAGAGCCAATACACTGAGACTTTAATATACATCTGCAAATTATTACTTGGACTCATTACTAGTAAATGAATTTAATGTATAGAGAAGACCTGTATATAAAGTAATTATAAGTGAGATGAGTAAAAGAATATTAGCAATTTGAATAAGAAGCATATTATTTAAAGTTAAGGCAATAAGATAAACACTTATAGTGAACAGTTGAATCGTGGTTTTGATTTTAGCTAAAAAAGTGACCTTAGTGGCATCGCTTTTATTATTTCTAGCATTTAAGTCTCTTAATGCCCCAACCCAAATTTCTCTTGTAATTATTAGAGCTGCAAAAAATCCAATCAAATAGCTTGAAAGATTAACGGCAAGACCAAAAAAAACAAATACTATAAGAATTTTGTCAGCTATTGGATCAAGGATTTCTCCAAGCTGAGACACTGCATTATATTTTCTTGCCAAGTAACCATCCAACCAATCAGTTAAGCCGGCAATATAAAACAAGATAAGCGCTAGTAAGTAACCATCTGATGACATCAATAACAGGTAAATAATTGCTGCCAATACAATTCTTGAAAATGTTAGAAGATTTATAAAAGTAATCATTATTTGATATTTTGTTTTATTAGATTAGCTATTTTGTCATTAATGCCTCTTACAGTCATTAAATCTTCTATATTTGCAGATTTTATATTTTTTAAACTTTTGAATTTTAACAAGATCTTATTTTTTAGTGCTGGGCCAACGCCTGGAATTAAGTCCAGTTGTGATTTTTTTATAGAGCCCCTTTTCTTCTTTCTTTGAGCGGTTATTGCAAACCTATGTGACTCATCTCTCATCTCCTGAAGAACAAGATATGCTTTTGAGTACTTATCTAATTCTACAACACCATTATCAGCAAGAATTGTTTCAGTAGCTCTTACCCTGTTCGATCCTTTAACAATTGAAATAACTTCAATATCGTTATAGATCGATTTATCAATTACTGATTTGCTATATTTCAACTGAGTTTTGCCGCCATCTATTAAAATCATATCTGGCTTAATATTAGGATCATCATAATACTTTATTCTTCTTTCAAGGACATGTTCCAAGGAGCCCACATCATTACCAGACAACTCTTTTGGAATATTAAAAGTTCTATATTCTTTTTTTTGGGGACCTTGATTGGAAAATACCACGCATGATGAAACAGCATGATCTCCAGAAATATGACTAATATCATATGCCTCAATTTTTTTAATGTTATTTTTTAAGCTCATAGCATTTTTAAGTTCATTAAATGCAAAAGTATATTTATCCTCTTTACTAATATGATTTTGTATAACTTGTTTTGCGTTTATCTTACAAAGATTAAAAATCGGTCTAATGGATTTATCAGGAGTATGAGTTAGATTTACTTTAACATTATATT
>Ga0206131_10001330_pt1 | contig 31930 bp, 7 predicted proteins | sample Helgoland_Spring_FD_148636 | JGI IMG/M metagenome (GOLD analysis project Ga0206131, IMG submission 148636) | Pelagic subsurface seawater microbial communities from Kabeltonne, Helgoland, North Sea - Helgoland_Spring_Bloom_20160517_1 | ecosystem: Environmental > Aquatic > Marine > Epipelagic ...
AGGATCAACTTCAAAAGATCCTTCAATAGGTAAATACGAAGAAACCAATAGTAATTTCTATACTATCTTTAATAATATTACTATAGGTGATCATAGTGCTTCTAAAATATATTTAGGTGGTGGTGGTAAATATGGATATTATGAAGAAACAGTATTATCAAGATCTGTATATAGTTGTGGTAGTGGTGGTAGTGGTCAATTAGGACACGGAAATACTAGTACGTGTAATATACCAACAGAAATTGATGTATTAGTTGATTCAAATATAGTTGCAATTAGTGGTGGTGATATTTTTTCATTATTTTTAGATAACGATGGAAACGTATATAGTTGTGGTGGTAATTTAGGAAGAGAATACACAATCACAAATAGCCGTATACCAATAATAATTGATACTTACTCTAATTTAGATAGTATTATTGATAGACCTAATATAGTTGCAATTAGTAGTTATAATGATTATTCATTAATATTAGATGAAAATGGATATGTATATAGTTGGGGTGCGGGTAATTATAGTAAATTAGGACACGGAAATACTGATTATCGTAATAGACCAACGAGAATTGATACTTTTGAAAGTTTAGCTGGTAAAATAACTACTCCTACTATAGTTGCAACTAGTGCTGGTATGAATCATTCATTATTTTTAGATAATTTAGGAAAAGTGTATAGTTGTGGTAATGGTAGTGGTGGTATGTTAGGACACGGAAGTTATGATAATAAAGAGTATCCAACAAGAATTGATACTTTTAAAGATGCAAATGATAATCAACTAGATACTATTCCAATAATAGTTGCAATTAGTGCTGGTGCCAGCCATTCATTAGCACTAGATAACGATGGATATGTATATAGTTACGGTAATAGAGGTTATGGTCAATTAGGACACGGAGAAGAAGATACAGCTAATAAACAGTACCCAACAAGAATTAATACCTTATCAAATATAGTTGCAATTAGTGCTGGTTGGAATTTTTCATTATTCTTAGATGATTTAGGAAAAGTATATAGTTGTGGTTATGGTGGTGACTATGGTCAATTAGGACACGGAAATACAGATAATTATTATATACCAACCCAAATTGATGCATTAGCAGATTCAAATATAGTTGCAATTAGAGGTAGTCAGAATCAATCAGTATTTTTAGATGAAAATGGATATGTATATGGTTGTGGAAGAAATTATCATGGTCAATTAGGAAATGGTAAATCTTATGTTCTTGGTACCTATAGCAATGATCATGAAGTACTTACAGTAACAAAAATTAATACTGTATCAAATATAGTTGCATTTAGTGGTGGTGATAGTCATTCATTATTCATAACAGCAGATGTAGCAACTGCGCCACCATCATCAGCATCTTTAGGTGGTGGAGGTAATGCAATTCAAGATGGTTCATTACCAGGTAAAACTTTATCAGGAGGAGGTGGATCAGGTGGTGCTATTGATGGATATGAAGGTGGTAAAGGTGGTTCAGGTATAGTTTTACTAAAATATAGTACAGGATATACATATATAGATAACTCATTATACTACTGTAATATAGAACCCTCAATATTCTACAAATCACTAAGTATAACTGCAAGTAATATTTATGGTGAAAAAACTGAAAATCTATATTTTATTAGAACAACTAGAAATCACTTAGAGATTGAGCAAGAAACTGAAGAATACCTTGGCAACTTTATACCATCTTACGATATAATTTTCAGTGAAGAAAATACTACTATAACTTGCAATGTTAATAAAGAATTTGAAATAGTTTATGACCCACTTGAGTTTAGTTCCAAAGCTGATTGCAATTTAATTATACCAAACAGCAATCTAGGTATAACTTATCATATAATAATAAAATCAGATCATTACTATATTTATCAAATTAACGAATCTGGAACTCTACCAACACCAGTTCTTACAAATGAAAATACACCTTATTTCTATTCAATAGACGATAAATACTTAAATCCCATAACACACAAGATTGAATTTACAAATGTATTTACAAATGTGGAACCTATATTAAACAAATTTTTACCTATAACTCTATCAACAACCGATACCGCATTTACAACTGAAAATGATCTAATTTACAGTTATATTAAACCTACTTACAAACAGTTCAATACTACAGATCCTGCAATAACCCTATCATTTAATGTAGATTTCTCTAGTTTTAGTAGTAATTGCAATGAAATAGGACCTTATTATCAAATAGATGACAACCAATACAATGTAATATATGCTTTTAAACACAATGATAGTGGATATAATATTAAGTTCGAAGATAAATATAACAATTGTAATTTAGAAGTTTTAGTTGTAGGAGGAGGTGGAGGTGGTGGTCTTGGCACTGCTACAATGCCAGGAAATGGTGGTTCAGGTGGTGAGGTAATTTATAGTAATATTACGATAGATTCAAGTAAAACATATAATATAGTAGTAGGTGATGGAGGTGATAGTGCAGGTGAGAATAGTAGTTTTGATAATATAATAGCAAATGGTGGTGCTGGAGCAACAAATGAAACTATTACATCAGATATATTTTACGTAAATAATGTTAGAACATTTACTGAATTTAATTTTAAAGTAGAAGGTGTAGGTTATTCAAATATTGAAGAAAAACTATTTACTAATTTAAATTGTAATTTTGATAGTCCTGTCCCATCAATAGGTGCAGGATCAACTTCAAAAGATCCTTCAATAGGTAAATACGAAGAAACCAATAGTAATTTCTATACTATCTTTAATAATATTACTATAGGTGATTATGATAGTTCCAAGATATATTTAGGTGGTGGTGGTAAATATGGATATTATGAACAAACAGTATTATCAAGATCTGTATATAGTTGTGGTAGACATAGTTCTGGTCAATTAGGAAGAACTGTTAATAATAATAATGCTATACCAGTAGAAATTGATGTATTAGCTAATTCAAATATAGTTGCAATTAGTAGTGGTGAATTTCATTCATTATTCTTAGATAACGATGGAAACGTATATAGTTGTGGTGATAATGATAAAGATCAATTAGGAAGAGTTATTAATAATGATAATAATATACCAATAATAATTGATACTTACTCTAATTTAGATAGTCTTATTGATAAACCTAATATAGTTGCAATTAGTAGTTATGATAAGTATTCATTAGCATTAGATGAAAATGGATATGTATATAGTTGGGGTGAAGGTTATTATGGTGTATTAGGATTAGGAGATATTAGTAATCATAATAGACCAACAAGAATTGATACTTTTAATGATGCAGATGATACTCCACTAGATACTATTCCAACAATAGTTGCAATTAGTGCTGGTGCTTTTGGTGCAAGACAGTCATTATTTTTAGATAATTTAGGAAGTGTATATAGTTGTGGTAAAGCTAATGATGGTCAATTAGGACACGGAGATACGGAATCTTATTATTACCCAACAAGAATTGATAATTTTAAAAATTTAGATGGTAGTCCAATAGCTACCCCTGTAATAGTTGCAATTAGTGCTGGTGCAAAACATTCATTATTTTTAGATGAAAATGGATATGTATATAGTTGTGGGTATGGTAGTTATGGTAGTTTAGGACACGGAGATACAGTTAATAAATATTTCCCAACAAGAATTAATACTTTATCAAATATAGTTGCTATTAGTGCTGGTTCACAGCATTCATTATTTTTAGATAACAATAGAAATGTATATAGTTGTGGTTATGTTGGTCTTTATGGTATATTAGGAAGAACTGTTAATAATAATAATACTATACCAATAGAAATTACAAATACTATTGGTGATTTAAATATAGTTGCAATTGTTGCTTGTCAGGGACATTCATTATTTTTAGATGAAAATGGATATATATATGCTTGTGGAAAAAATTATTGGGGTCAATTAGGAAATGGTAAATCTTATGCTATCAATTCTAATGATTATACAGAACTTACAATAACAAAAATTAATGCTTTATCAAATATAGTTGCATTTAGTATTAGTAGGGATCATTCATTATTCATAACAGCAGATGTAGCAACTGCACCACCATCATCAGCATCTTTAGGCGGTGGAGGTAATGCAATTCAAGATGGTTCATTACCAGGTAAAACTTTATCAGGAGGAGGTGGATCAGGTGGTGCTATTGATGGATTTGAAGGTGGTAAAGGTGGTTCAGGTATAGTTTTACTGAAATATAGCACAGGATATAAATATTATCAAACTGAATATCACTGTAATATAGAACCCACAATATTCTACAAATCACTAAGTATAACTGCAACAAATCCGTATGGTTCAAATATTGAAAATCTACATTTTATTAGAACAACACATCAAGATCTAACAATACCTGATTTAGGTATAACAATACCTACAATTGAATTTGCTAATCCAACAGATGAATCTAATATTGAAAATAATTACACCATTGTATATGATCCACTAGAAACCAGTATCAACGATGGCACAAAAATAATAGTAAAAAATAATAATCAAGGATTAAATTATCATTTAATTGTAAAAGATGAAGATCATTACTATATTTATCAAATTAAAGAATCTGGAGAAACTGAAGTAGTATTAACAAATGAGAATAATTATTTCAATATAATTAAAGATTGTGATACATCATCATTTAAAATTGAATATAATGATATATTTACCTATAAATTACCTATATTGAATAGTATCCTACAACCCGTTGAAATATCTAACATAACTGATCAAAATGATGAATCTTTAACAGATGCACTAGGATATACTAATAATTCATTATTTAGTTATGTTCCTAAAAGCTATAGACAATTTAATACTATTAAAATCCAAGATAATAATACCAATTTGAATGAAATTAACAATATAGATTTAGATTTATATAATTCAAGTTGTAATGAAATAGGTCCATATTATTCTATTAATTCTGCAAATGAATATAATATAGTTTATGTATTTAAATATAACGAATTAACAAATACAGATAGTTCTAATACCACATATAGTATTACATTTGGTGAAGATTATACTAATGTAGATCTACTAATAGTAGGTGGTGGTGGTGGTGGTGGATCTGGATTAGATCTTTATGGTGCAGGTGGTGGAGGAACAGGAGGTATATTACACAATACAAATATAACGCTACATAAAAATGTAGAATATCAAATAACTGTAGGTAACGGAGGTGATGGAAATACAAATGGATATGATTCAATGTTTTATCTAAATAATGAAAACTATGCATTAGCAAAAGGTGGTGGTAAAGGTGGTAGTCATAATTCAGATCCCGGTAGTGGTGGAGGTGGAAGTGGAAATCCAGATTATAAGAATGGTGGTTTAGTTAGTGATTATAATTGTAATATAGGTGATTTTAGTGGATTAAATAGTTATCAAAATGTAGGTAATGATGCTGATATAGATTATATTACTTATTTCTGTAATTTTCGTGTTAAAGACAAAATTAATGATGGAATTATATGGATTAAAAATCATATAGAAGGTGCAACTACTGAGAATGGGAAATTTAATGAACTTGATAAAAATAATAACTACTATATTATAAAATTAACGTCTCCTTATGGTAATAGTTATACTGATATAATTATTTCTACAGTTTATTCAATTAGTAGCGATACAAATGCTATAAAAATCTTTCATGGTTTAATGACACTTTACTATCATACTTTTAAATGGAATGATTCAAATTATTATTTATCACAAGATACATCGTATTATCCTGAACAAAATAATAATGAAAGGTTCTGGAGAATAGATATAAATAATACTATTAGTTATACAATTAATGGTAGTAATTATACTAATAACTTTTTAATTTTAAAAAGTTCACAAGAGCCAATAGAATTAACTACAATTGCATATAGTTCTAAAGATAATACCAACCAACAATACCACACAATGCATTTACAACGCTCAGTAAAACATTTTAAAATATTTGGAACTAATTTTGATGATGATACAGATATTGTAATGTCTCATATAGAAGCAAATAGTTGGACTGAATTAGCTGAAATTGATTTTATAGAAGATAAATTAGATCACTTTGTATCATTAAACAAAAATAAAACTTTTAATATTTTTGGAACTAAGTATGGTACAGTAACACTATTTTCTAATTCTGAAAAAGATGAAACTGATATTAACACGTATTTTAATACATATAATTGGACTGATACAAATCAAATGTTTAATACATTTTTATTTATGATAATTGAAGGTAATTTTGGTACTAGTGCTTATACAGAAATAATGATAGCACAACTTGCATTCCGTGGTGTTAATAATACAGTAACTGGTTCAACAGGAGGTAATGGAAGTAGTAGCGATTTTGTATATGAAATTAATTCAACAGTATTAGATTTTGATGGTGGTATTGGTAAATCTAATATTGATACTACTAGTATTGAAAATGGTTTAGATTATACTGGTAGTGGTGGAAGTGGAAATAGTGGTAAAGGTGGTTCAGGTCTAGTTGTATTAAAATATAATACAGGGATGCAATTTGTAGATCAAGAAGAAGATTATAATATTTATAATTTATTTACCGGTATATATAAATCTATAAAAGTTTATAGTTCTGAAACTGCACATAAAACATTAGATTTTATTAATATAGATTTTAAAACTAGAATAACTGAAGATCTTACTACTGATTTTAATGGTATAACTGCTTCAATACCTATAATTACCTTTGATGCAGAAACACCAGTAAGCAATATAGATATAGGTGAAGATTTTACTATAATTTATCCACAAAACCATAGTGAATATTTAACAAAAGATAATAATTTATTAAAAGTAAAAAATAATTATAATAATGAAACATATTATATTGTTTTGGAGTTAAATAGAACTAATACCGCATATATTTATAGTATCATAGAACCATCAGAATTTACCGGACCTGTGTTAAGAAATACTGATATTTACTTTAACTTAGTGGAAGACAGTATCATAAATAAAACAACACATAGAATTGAATTTAACAATATATTTAAAAATAATTCAGGAACAGATGATATTACTATTATATCAGTAAGTCCAGAAGATAAGTTTTCATATTCCAATAATATGATTTATAGTTATATTAAACCTGATAATGGAAATGAAATTAATAATGAAATTATAACATATGAGTATGATATTACAAATATTAATATTCCTATGATAACTTCAAGAGAAAATCGTTCAATGATAGCAATTGGAACTGATATATATATATTTGGTGGTTTTAATTCTACTTCTGCTTATTTAAATGATTTTTATAAAATTGATATAATTAATTGTAATATAGTTTATAGTAATAATGATTTAACTGGTATTACTAGAAGATGGGGTCATTCAATGGTAGCAATTGGTACTGATATATATATATATGGAGGTTATGGTTATTTACAAGGTCGAACTTTCAGTCCAGTCTCTTTAAATGATTTTTATAAAATTGATACATTTACTTGTAATATAGTTTATAGTAATAATGATTTAAGTGGTATTAGTGCAAGAAGGGGACATTCGATGGTAGCAATTGGTACTGATATATATATATATGGTGGTGAATCTGTTAATAATACGGTTTTAAATGATTTTTATAAAATTGATACAAATGATTGTAATGTAGTTTATAGTAATAATGATTTAACTAATATTACTAAAAGATATGATCATTCAATGGTATCAATAAATAATGATATATATATATATGGTGGTAATGATAATACAGTTTTAAATGATTTTTATAAAATTGATACATTTACTTGTAATGTAGTATATAATAATAATGATTTGAGTGGTATTAGTGCAAGAAAGGAACATTCGATGGTAGCAATTGGAAGTAATATATATGTATATGGTGGTAGAAGTGATATTTCATATACTTCTTTTAATGATTTTTATGAAATTGATACAAATGATTGTAATATAGTATATAGTAACAATGATTTAACTAATATTACTAAAAGATATAATCATTCAATGGTATCAATAAATAATGATATATATATATTTGGTGGTAATGATAATAGTGATCAGTTAAATGATTTTTATAAAATTTATGAAAAAACAAATATAATTTATGAAAACGTTGAAGAATCCTATTATTCCAATATATTTACAGAAGATTCACCATATTACACTGAAATAACAATTAAAGCCTCTAACTCACAGAGAGAATCTTTAGAAGAAACATTAAGATTTATTAAATTAGGTTATGATGGTCTAACAGTATCAAATCTAGATGTCCCTTCATATGAAAATAGTTTAACAACTGATATATTAAATATTCCAATAAATAATACATTTAATGTATTAGAATCACCATTATATCCAAATGATTATAGGGTAGTTAATAGTAATTTATATTTAACAAATAGATATAGAAATGAAACATTTGATTTAGTATTAACTATAGATAATATATATCAATATGTATATCGTATAAAAGAACCAGGTGGAGCAAATGATATATTATTATCAAAACCTGCTAACTACAAATATATTATAGATGAAACTGAAGCAGAAGCAAACAGAATAACATTTAACAATATCTTTAGACATAAGTTTATTACAGATACTACACCAATAACAATTACTAATGTAAGTATTGAAAATGTATTTGATATAGAAGGTAATTCAATATTCGGTTATTTACCTGCTAGTCAATCTGTTTATCAATTATCTAATTTATTTACAGGTAGTGATACAATACAAACTGTAGATATAACCGCAAGTAATTTGTCAGGCTATGAGATAATAGAAACACTAACATTCATTAAAGGTTTTGATGGCACACAAATAACAATAACTGAAACTGTTGATACAACTCAAGAAACTGTATTAGATATAGGTGCTATTGAACTAGTAATAGCACCTACAACAGATGGTGAAACAGTTAATATTGAAGCAACATATGTTGATGAAAGCAGTTATACAGATCCTGATGCAACCGATAAAACTACAATTACCACAGATAATATAGAACTTACTAGTGTAGAAAGTATAAAACCCGCAAGTAAAGTAATTGAATTAACAGCAACAAATGCAGATGGAAGTGCTACAACTGTAGCAGTAGTATTAGAAATAGAGGTAAAAACAGAAGCAGGTGAGACTAGTCCAGATAGTATATACGCTATTTTTACATATGATGAAGAACTAAGAAAATGGGTTGAAGTTACTGGATCTTCCTATAATCCAATAACAAATACTGTTCAAGTAAGCTTAGAACATTTTTCAAAATACGCAATATTTGAAATTAAACCTAAAGTAATAACGATACCAATATTAGAATGGACTAATGTAGGTTGGCAAAAACCAACAGTAGGAACAGAAATAACTAATACCCTATTAACAGAAGCATTAAAAACTAAAACAACATTTACTGTTGAAGAATACGAATCATTTGGAACTGGTAATCTTAAAATAACAAATTATATTAAATCAAATAATAACTATTTTAAACCTAAATCAGGACAATCTAGAATACCCGGTAATCCGCCAGTATTGAAAGAATCTTCATTATATTACTATCTTGTAGATACTTCAACTGAACAAGATTATAGTAATATATTTAAAATAAATGATATAACAGATGATCCAAATATTAAAATATCATTTATTGATAGAACTGATGTATTTACAATATTAGATAATAGTATTCATAGTTATTCAATAACTGATTTATTCCCTGAAAATCAATATTTTACCGAAATAAGTATAAAAGCAAGTAATTTAGATGGTGAGACTACAGATACTTTAAGATTCTTAAGATTAGGCTATACTACTCTAACAGTTCCTGATCTAACAGATGAGAGTGTAAGTAATATCTATTTGTTAGAAAACGAAGTATCATATAATGTTGGCAGAACCTTTAGTATAGAATATAATCCAATAGAATCAGGTTGTAATTTAGAAATTGATAATTGTAATTTAATAATTAAAGATGATTATAGAGGGGTATATGATACAATTGTAAATCTGGGTGATTATATTTACAACATATTCCGTATTAACGAAAGAGAAGATAATACAGCTACAAATACATATTCCTTATAATCCTCTTATATGATAACAATATAAAGACCATTATAATAAAAATGATAACATTATAAAATATATAACAAAAAATGGAACAACTTTATTTGAAAAAATGCAATTGTGGTAATTTTGAATTAGAACATTATTTCAATACAAAAACAAATGAAATAATTTATATAAATAAAAATAGCGATAAATTAGAAAAGGTTTGCAAAAGCAATAGATGTAATTATTTTTTTAATAACAATTTTAACAATAATTGTTTTAGAAACATATGTAGCTATAAACATATTATGGATAGCGAAATCCCTCAAAATGGTAAAATGTCATTAGGATTATCACGCCATACAAAAAACGGTATATTTGGTTGGTTTAATAATATTGATATTAGTCTAAATGTTATGAATAATATTTATAATATTAGAAGTTTAATAACTGAAGATGATCGTAAATTATGTTTAGAATACATAAATATAATATATAATACACCATTATATTATAATATACTTAAAGAACTTGACGAAGGTGTTGATTGTGAGTATTTAGTAAAAACATTTAAATTAAATAATGTATTTACAAAAATAAGTAATGATCTTGTATCTCCTTCATCTGTTTTAACATATTTACCAGGTATTTACAGATATGATAATTTATATTATAATAAACCAAAACTAATTAAAAGAAAAGTAGAAGAACCACCAGGTGCTATTAATTTTAAGAAATCTAAAAATACACTAACAACAATAGAAAAGCAATTAAGAGCTATGAAACCAATTAAGTTTCAACCAACTTTATCAAAAGAAAGCGATTGGATAGAAAGACATAGTAGAAATATAAAAATTAACAATACAGGTATTATATACTACATAAACAAAAATACAAATGAAAAGTCTTGGATGCATCCTATAACAAAACAAAGTAATCTACCAGGTGGATATAAAACTCCTGAAGAAGCAGGATTAATATAAAATGCGTAAGTTATATAAGTGTTTATCTATTCTTAATGTATAAATGGAATTTGAGCTTAATAATGATTTTGATTTTAATCTTCCAAACAAGAAAATTAACATATTAGATGATAACATTTTATTTAATAAATCTAAGATATCTGATGATGTTTTAAGTATGTCTTCACGTGAAGATATTAGTATTGCAGATGAAATAGAAAGTAATGCAGATAGCGATATAGGTAAAAACAATAACTTTGTATTTAAACAAGCTAGTATGGGTAGTAATTCAGATGATTTTTCAGAAATATCAATTGACGATATTCCTAAACCACAAATGCAAAGAGAACAAGCTAGAAATACAGTTCAAGATGAAATGACAGAAAAGAAGGAAATATTATATCAATTTGATCGTTTAAGATCTAAAGGTGTTAAGGTTCCTTATGATTTTAATATGAATTCTAATATCCACGAAATGAGATCTAGTTATGAAAGAATAAAACGTGAAAGAGAGATAGATGCATCTGTTAGATTTCAACGTAAAATGATGATGGGTTTTGTAACAGGTTGCGAGTTTTTAAATACTCGCTATAATCCTTTTTCAGTTGAACTTGATGGTTGGTCTGAACAAGTGCACGAAAGTGTTGATGACTATGATGATATATTTGAAGAATTACACGACAAGTATAAGGATTCCGGAAGTAATATGGCGCCCGAATTACGTTTATTAATTTCTCTAGGGGGGAGTGCTTTTATGTTTCATCTTACAAAGAAAATGTTTAGTAATTCGCAATTACCTAAAGTAGAAGAAGTGCTACAAAGAAATCCGGATTTAATGAAAAAGTTCCAAGAGGCATCTGCTATGGAATATATGCGTGGATCGCAACAACAATCAGGTCCATTCGGTATGCAATCAGGTCCTTCGGGTCCTTCGGGTCCTTCGGGTCCTTCAAGAGGTCCTTCCGGACCAGCAATGCCATCTTTTAGTAGAAATAAACCAGATGCATCATCAGGAGGTGATCTATTCGGTATGGTTTCTAATTTATTTAATACAACCCAAAGTAATCCTACAACTGATGTAGATGATATAATAAATAATGTTCATTCAAAGATTAATTTAGTTCCTACTGAAGATAATATGATGGAAACTTTAACAGTAACAGAAGACGAGATAACTTCTTTAATAGAAGATACAGCAGATATTAAATTGATTAATAGTGCAGGAAAAAAAAGTAAAAAATCTAAAAAAGATACAAGAGTATTAAATCTTTAAGATTTTTGTTTTAAAACTTTAGTATTAACTTTATTCATTAAACTTTTAGAGACTTTCTTAAATTGACTAGCAGATTTGCTTAATTTTTTAGGTGTTTCTAATACAGAAGTATAGGGATTTGATACGGTTTTCTTTATATCTGCACTGGTTTTAGCAGCATTATCTATTACACTTGACATACAAGTGCCTGTCACCGGGATAAGCATACTTCCAATGAATACAGTTACAATTAGGATAAGTTCAATGATAGAACCACCCATAATAAGTTCTCTACGCATATCTTCGGAACATTTACATTTTTCGTTGATTAAATAACGAATGTAATCAATAGTATAATAGAAAAATACACCTAACATTATAAAGAAAATTAAGTCTATAACACCGTATATTGCTGTAAATGCATTACCAAAATCAAGATTAGCCGGATTTAAAAATACGGTTATTAAATAAAATACGGCACTGAACAAACTAAAAGACTTGATAAATTGTCTGTTAGGATGTTCAGAACATTCACAACCGGTTTGTTCTAACTTCTCAATATATAAATAAGTAGTTATTAGTAGTATAGCTAAAAGAATCTTAAGAATAAAAGTAGCTACCGCAGAATTATCCATTTTTATTTATGTAAGATATTTTATTTTACAATCTTCTAGTCTCTTAAATGTGGTTCTATATATTCCATTTCAAGGAAATCAAAGATGTCTTTCTCCGTTTTAAAATATGGAACATCTTTAACATCTTTCTTTATTTTTTCCATTTTATGTTCGTTCAACGTATAACCCATTTTTAATGCTTTATTTCTTACTTTGATATTATGTTCTTTTGAACCCGTAAAATATAACAAAGCACACGCATATTCTTCTGGATAAGTTATAAGCATATCTAAACGTCTTGCTACAGTTCCTAATTTTACTATTCCCATAAACTTTTTATCCTTACAAGCTAAAACTTCTAATATATATTTATCAGCCTGCAATTTCTCTACTATTTCTTTAAGAATACCTATATAATCTTCTTTATTCTTTACTTTAACTAACAAATCTATATCACCACTTGTTGGTTTTTTTCTTCTATAACTACCCACTATAGATAAATCACTTACCTTTTTATTTCCTAAAATAATCTTTTGTAAATATTTATCGTGTTCTGAAACTTCGTCGTAAGGTATCCTAGTTTCTATATCATCATAATATTGTAATCCAACCTTTTGTTTAGCATTTAATAATTTACTATCTAATGCTAAAGCATCTTTAAGTTTTTGAAAGGTATTAATACCTTTTTCTTTTAAAACCTTTAATTTAGCAGGTCCAATACCATAAATGTTATCTAAAGGTTCGTCAATTGATTCAGGTTCAAAATTATCAAGAACATATTGGATTTTTTCTTTTATTTTAACACCAATACCTTTTATAGCAATAACATCTTGTATTGAATTAATCTTAACACCACTTAAGTTTTTAATAGCTTTTTTATAAGCATTTTTTTTAAAAACATTATCTTCTTTGTCGTGATAATCTTGTAAATATGCTAAAATCGGTTTGTTGTAATCCATTTAATGTTAATTTATTAATATATCATTTTTTATTTTTTATACCTTCGATTTTAAACTTTGTCGAAGATGATATAGTATCTATTGCTATTAATTTATCTAAATCTTTATCACTCACTAACTGATACAAAACCGTTAAATGTTCTAATGTAGGATCTATATATTCCCTCACTGTTGTATTAGCTAATATGAAATCCAAAATATTCTTAGCAATATTTGAAACAAAATTAATATCTTTGTAAAATAACAGTATTTCTGTTAAAACTAATTGCGAATCTTTCCATTTATTAAAAGCTGAATAGATTTCTTCAGGACAACCAGTTGAATATACATTATTTGATACATATTCATCTGGTGTTACCCAATATTGCGGATTTTTATTATAAATATTATCTAATTGTGATATTATTTCTTTATCCGGAAAGATCTTTAATACTCTTATATAATTTTTAATATTTTTAATATCTAAGCGCATAAAATTAATAACATTAATAATATCAGTATCATATGGTTCAGATATATTATTTTCTAATTTTGCTAGTATAGTATCTATATTTACGGTTGTAAGTTTATTAAGAAAACTTATAACTGTTTTTTTCTTAGTATCTTCTTCACGAAATCTACAATTAAATGCAGATATATGTTTTACAAATGTTTTAGTTGCAGGTTTTACATAAACGTCATTATTAATAATATCTTTGATACTATCAATTTTATCTGAAACACGTATATCTACATCTGGATTTTCATCAATTAGTAAATATACTTCTTTAAAAGTTGCTAAATTGATAGTTTCAGACATATTTTTCTTATTATAAAGTATTTTTATATGAATATTAAGTAAAATGAAAAATGTTAAACGTGATACACCCAATTTTATTAGCACTAAACTTTTAATTATTATTGCTATATTTATTACAGTTTTATTTATAGTACTTATATGTTATTCTATGGGTAAAAAAGAACTATTTTCATCTGGAAAAGAACTTCATTATTATTCATTATCAACTTGCCCACATTGCCACGATTTTGATCCTGTTTGGCAAAGCTTCCAAAGAAAAACTGAAAGATGTCATAAATATATTGTAGATGAGGATGATCAAGGTAAAACAAATGCAGATAAATATAATGTTCATAGCTTTCCTACAATATTAATTATTGACAATGGCGAACCAGTTGAAGAGGTAAATGATCGCACTTGTGGTGCTATGCGTGAAATGTGTAAGAAACACAATATACCTTGCACTGTTGTTTGTTAATATAAATATAATGCATTTACCATATATTTTTTCAATTCTTTTTTCTAATAAACTATATGAAAAAATTATATTTTATTTGACAATAGCAATATAGAATATAAAAATAAAATAATTACAAAATTATATATATATATCTTAATTGTTATAAAAATTATTTGCAATTGATATTATTAACTAGTGTAGTAAATGAAGAATATGAAAAAGGTATGGCTTTCGCATCTAGTGTATATTATCTTTATACTGATATTATAACAAATATTAATATATTTTGGTATAAAATAATGATTATTTATTTGTATATTGGTTCTAATACTAAATTAAAAATAGTATATAATATTCATTTTAAATTGTATGTAAATTTTAATATAAATAATTTAATATCATTAAATGAATATATGAAATTTATTGATTATATGAAACACATATTAATATGTGTATTATAATATTGTTTTTTTCTTCCTATTAGTTAAGAACTAAATAAAGCCCTATGTCATTTATTTCTCGTTTGCTCAAGGGGTATCAAACAGATACCCCTATCACTACTAAGGAATATATTGAAAATAAATCTCTTCAAGGCAACAAAACTATTGCTAGTGTTAAAAATAGAAATGAATTCGTTGAAGATGTTGATATTTCATTCCCTAATCTTTGGTATATGTTTAATAACAGTAGTAAATTAAAAAACTATGGTGTCCAACAAACTAACTATGACACTAATACTACCTTTACATCTAATGATCTTACTAATTCAACAACACATATGAATAATTCAGGACAAGGTATAACTGAACTAAATAAAAATATTATTCAGGAATTTGAAAATGATTTTACTTTGTCTTTATGGTGTAAGGGTTCTGGTGTTTTGTTTAGAATATATAATGGTTCTAGTAATTATATTAAAATAGATATTGGAACAAATAGTTTATTATTAAATGGAACTTCTATTGGTGCTGTTACTATTGATACTACTGCATATAATCATATTCTAATAACAAAAGAATATGTTTATGTTAATAATATAAAAGTTCCAAATAATATAAGTTTGCCAAATTATACTTTTAATTATGAGAATGATATTGTTTTATTAGATGCTAATATTGAATATTATGATATGCGTATATTTAATAAAATATTAACAGGATATAAAATTACGAAATTATATAATTTGGGAACAACTATTGATAGTAATTCTACATTGGGTGTAAATGGAACATATAATAAAAAAGTAGATAAATTTGATATAAATGTTAGTGGTGAAAATGCAATGTCATTAGCATTTTGGATAGATAGTAGCAATGCTAATATTGATATAATTAGTTTTGCCGATTTTAAAGTAGGAATTAAAGGGAAAAGATTTTATACAGAAACCTTTGGAAAAAATAAGGTATTTAGTAATCGTAGATTAAAAGATGAATCTAAATATTATTTTGTTTGCGTGTCAATCGAAAACGATGGTTCATCACATACAATTAAATTATATGTAGATAACTTTCCAGTAACTGGTAATTCATTTAAAACTGCATTTACATTTAATAATTTTACAGATATAGGTGGTAATAATATTGAAAATTTAGTTATTTATAAAAGAGTTTTAGATGATATTGAAGTTATGGATTTGTTTATACGTGATATTAAAACGAATGAAACAACTGATGATAATCTAAATAGTTTGGCATATTTATTTTCGGATTATTCCAAAGATATTGATAGCACTGAACCAGATACTACCTATAACTTACAATTATATTCTACTTCTAATCTAGTTGAAGTAACTACTACTGTTACTACAACAGTTGATACAGTTGTTGAAGTTGAAGGTGGTGAAACAACTCAGGAAACTGAAACCACTGAGACTACTGAAGAAACAAGTGAATATGATATATATAAGTTTAATAAATATCCAGGTTATCAAGGATTTAAAAATGATCTATATGCTTGGTATAAATTTGAAAAAGCTAATACTGAACCAATTACATCTATTGCACCTAATATGATTGATTCAAGTAATGTTTATTTGGCTTTTAAACACGACGGATCTACAGATAATCAAACCGAATATACTGTTAATTTTCCTGAAGATACTACGTGTGATATATTAATTGTTGGTGGTGGTGGTGGTGGATCTGCGAGTGGTGGTGGTGGTGGTGGTGCAGGACAATTGGTATTTTTAAATCAAGCCGTATTAAATGGACAATATAATATTAACATAGGTTGTGGAGGAAGTGGTGGAATAATGTCAAGAAGTGAAGCAACTAAAGGACATAATACAACTTTTGATACTATTATTGCGTTAGGTGGTGGTGCAAATACTAATGTAGTTGCTGATAAAAATGGTGGTAGTGGTGCTGGTGGTGATTATGATCCTAATAACGGAGGAACAAATGGTAGAGGTACAATTGTAACAAACAATAATACATATGTATCTGGAACAATTTATAATTATGGTAATGATGGTGATTCGCAAAGTGGTGGTCATCAAATGGGTGGTGGTGGTGGTGGTGCAGGAACTGCTGGAAAAATAACTTCAAGAACTCTTCCAGGAAATTATGATGGTCAAGGATATGGAGGAGACGGTTTAGCAGAAATATCAACTATTTCTTATGATTTTAAATCAAACTTTGGTAATAGTGTAGGTGTAGTTGAAGATAATAAAGTATATTTTGCAGGTGGTGGTGCAGGTGGAGGAGAAAATAAAACAGCATTAGGAACACCAGATTCTATTTCTCCAGGTGGTAAAGGTGGTGGTGGAGGTGGTAGTGGTGGTAATGCAATTAATCATACTGGTTCAGGTGGAGGCGGTGGTATTGTAGCTGGCAATGGTGGCAATGGTGGTAGCGGTATAGTAATAATCCGTTATTCATCTACAAAAACAACTGAAAATGCTATAGATTCTACAACAAATAAACTTCAAATACCTGCTGGTTCTGTAATTACTAAAACAATAGGAACATTTTCACCATATTCTCTTTATTGGGATGGTGATCTTAATGATAATAGTGATAATTCATATTTAACATCATCATTAAATAATTTAACTCCACCATTATCTATTTCTTTCTGGAAAAAACAAGATAAATTGGTATCAGAAGAAACCTTATCAATTACTGATAAATTAAGTTTATCTATAAATAGTAATTTAGCTGTTAAGTTCTCTGTAGGATCTACAAGTGAAATAATAGAAAATCAAGCTGATTTAGATTGGCATTTTTGGACTATTACAAGTGATGGATCATCTAATCAATTATATCGTGATGGTAGAGTATTAGGAAATGTAATAACTGAATCATTAACACTCTCAGCAACTGATGAGTTAATGATTGGTAGTAATCTTTTAGGACAAAATGACGCATCACCATCATATTTAGAGGATTTACGTATTTGGAAGAAATCATTAACTCATCAACAAATAATTGATTGTATGTCAATTTATCCAGGATATAAGAATCACGCAAATGATCTTTATCTTTGGTATAAATTTGAAGAACATCCTTGGAATACCTCAAATATTAAAGATTATTCTGGAGATAAAAGAGATGGAACAATTACAAAGTATGTTAGTTCCGGAACATTACCTAACCCTAATATTGATGTTGATTACACTACTGGAATAACAACAATGACGCAATGGATTGCAAAAGGACAAACTGAACTTCTCAATTTTGCACACAATTTTCAGAACTCAGGACCTTTACCAAGTAGTGATTATCATGGTCTTTGGCATGGAGAGGGTGGTAGACTTATCACTCCAAAAACAGTTGAAGGTTGGATGCGATTTGAAATACCAGAGGGTTATAGTGGTATGCAAGTTATGTTTAGAACTTGGGATCGTGTTTCTACTCACCCTGATTTAAACGTCTATATGTATATATTAGATCAACCAAATACAACTTTTGAAAATTCACAATTTGACTCACTAGAACCTGTAGCTACTAGTTTTGGTCGTCCAGTTGGTGCAACTACAGATCCAGAGTTTGTAACAGTAACTTTAACAAAACCTGATTTTAAAGAAGGTCAAGTTGTATATCTTGTAGAAGACTCCGGTATTATAGATTATCAAATGCGTATTCAATTCTACAATAATACATTATCAAGGCAACAAGGACGTATAAGTCCATATGCGTATTTCTTTAATGGATCTACAGCAGATGATACAGATAACGCATATATTACTAAAGATACTATAACTGATTTCCCCTCAACATTTTCTATTGCATTTTGGAAAAGGTGTTTAGATAAATCCGTAGAAGGTAAATCATTTGTATTATCAACAGCATCTACAAATTTAATAGAAATAGATGTAAGTAATACTGTGAGTTTTACAATTGGTGATAGTTCAAATATATTAGAAGATTATAATGATGTAAGTTGGCATCATTGGGTATTTACGTATAGTGGAACAGAAATGGATATTTATAAAGACGGTATGAATCGTGTAGGACATATGATAAATAAGAAAACCGGATTAACCGCATTAGACTTTACTACTGAAGATCATACAATATATGTAGGTGGTCATTCAACTGGTGATGCTTCACCATCATATTTAGAAGATTTCCGTATTTATAATAAAGTATTATCCGGAATTGAAATACAACAAATATATAGCGAATGGACAGGAGATATTGTAGATAAGAAAGATAACTTGAAATTATGGTATCAATTGAATAATAACCCTGTAGGTATTCCTGATTATCCTATATTCGCAGGACACGAAAGTAATCTTGTAGCGTGGTATAAGTTTGATGATGCGACTAATATTGGTTTAGATAGTAATCCTTCATCAACTAAATATAATTTAAATGTATCTGGAAGTCCTAATTTAAGTTTAACAGCTATTGCAGGTCAATCAATTCAATTTGACAATAATGAGTTTTTATCAACATCAACAAATATACCAACAAAGCTTGGTATGAGTTTCAGTTTTTGGTTTAAGAGAGATAATATTGACGATTTTGATGTATTATTTGCAATTGGAGAAGATTTTTTTATTCTAGCTCATACAGCTAATATATTATATTTAAGTTTGCAAATTGTTGGGGAAACATATGCTACTCCATCAATTGGAACTTGGACTACTAATTGGTATCATTTAGTAGTAATTATAAATGATACTGGAAACTTTAGTTTATATTTAAATGGACAAATAATTGTTGTAACAGTTGGCACGAATGGATCAGTTTATCCAATTACACAAGAAGGGCTACCAACTGGTAAATTATATATTGGTGGTAAAAATGTTGGTAGTTATCACGAAAATCCTTATGATACAGAAGGTTATTTAGACGATTTCCGTATATACAATAAAGCCTTATCAGAAACCGAAGTAAAACAAATATATGGTGATAGATCAAAGTTTGATAATGGTTATGTTTATAATTATGCTAATACTTCACCATATTTTGATGGTGTTTTAAAGAATGTTTTAAAGAATACAAATTCACTTGATGGTTATCCAGGATATAAAGATCACGAAAATGATCTTGTAGCGTGGTATAAGTTTGATGGAGATTTTACAGATAGTTCGGGTAATGGTAATGATTTAACTAATGTAAATGCTACTATTTCAACTAATACTAAGATTTTAGGTTCGGGTGCTTTTAATGCTGTGCATACAGGAGGAGTAGGCAAATATGCAACTGGAACGAATGACTTTGTTCATACAAATAATGAATTATCTATTAATCTATGGATTAATGTTGATACTATAAATACTATATATCCAGTTTTTAATTTTGGCGATAGTATGACTAATAATGTTGTAAGGTTGTCAATTGAAGATAGTTCAGGATATAAATTTAGATTTTATATTAGAGAATCTATTACAACAGATGAATATTCACCTACAATTGTTTTAAATAATAAATGGTATCATATATCTTGGAATATAATTAAAGATGGTGTAAATGCAAAATGGATAATATATGTGAATGGTTACAAAGAAATTGAAACCGCTAGTTCAACTGCTTATTATCCTCCAAGTGATTCAGCACCAAATATTTTTAGAATAGGAGATGATCACTATAATGCATCTATCGCAAATACAAACCTTTACCTAGACGATTTCCGTATATACGATAAAGCCTTATCAGATTTTGAAGTTAAACAGATATATTCAGGATATACTGTGTCAAGAGAAAAAGGACACGTAAGTCCTTATAGTTATTATTGGAATGGTTCTACAACTGATAATAATGATAATGCATATATAGAAGCCACTGGAACTGCTACACCAATGGCAGATATTACTGATGCAAATAGTATGACAATTTCATATTATAAGAAACTTGAAGGAACAGTATCAAAAAATGCAAGTTTATCACCAGATTTCAATATATTATCAGGATCAACAAACCGTATATCTGTTGGTGTTAATATGATATATGAGATGTTTGAATATAGTGATACACGTGCTGATAAAGGATTATACACCTGGACAAAACCTACAGGTTTAACAGAAGTAACTGCATATGTTTGGGGTGCTGGTGGTGGTGGAAGTGATAAACATACTACTCATACAACAATGTTTGCAGGTGGTTCTGGTGCTTTTATTAAATGTAAAATAAATTTAAATAATCTTGATTCTTTAAATATATTAGTTGGTGAGGGTGGAACATATAAAAGTGGAGATAGAACATTCGTTGGAGGTGGTAAAGGAGCACAAAGCGGAGTTAGTAGTGATCGTGAAACTCCATCAGGTGGTGGATTAACAGGTATATTTACTACTAATAATTTTGCAATAACAACAAATGAATTATCACAAACTACAGAGGCAGTAGTTATAGCAGGAAGTGGTGGAAGCGGTGGCAATTCATCTACTACTACACAAAAATTAGAAGGAGGTGGAGGTGGTAATGGAAATATTTGGACTTCTACTGCACAAGGTTTTAATAATAAAGGAAGAGATGGAGGGTCTAGTAATTCTGGAACAACAATTACTTATGATGGACAAAATGGTAAAGGTGGTTCATTTGAAGCAACTACAAATAAAGGTAGCGGTGGAACTGTAGATGGAACAGATGGAACACAATATACTGGTGGAAATGGTTCAGATGAACCACCAGGTGGCGGAGCAGGTTGGTTTGGAGGAGGTGGTGGTTCAAGGGGTAACTCAACTTATGGTGGCGGTGGTGGTGGTTCTTCTTATTGGGGTCATTCATCTGTTATATATATTACTGATATTGGAGGAAATAATGGCACAAATACAGCAGATATTACAAACGCACCAATTACAAATTCGTCAGTTTCATTTACAATTCCAACAAATATCAGTTATGGTGGTAAATATAAATCTAGTGATAGTGATAATAATAACGGTGGTAATGGTTTAGTTGTTTTAATGTATTCCAAACAACATATAAAATTAAATGATACTTCATATGAAACCAATGTTGCTTTTGATTTAAATGTATGGTATCGTTGGACTTTTACATATGATGGAACTAATGCCAAGATTTATATGATGAATATTGGTAATACCGCACTCATACCCACACCAATAAGTCAAGTAGGTCAGGAACTAACCCCAACATTTACTGGTTGGGATGCTGAAACCTTTAATAAGGTTTTAATTGGTGGTGGTAAAACCAATTTAACTAATGGATTAATTGCTTGGTATAAGTTTGATGATAGTCTAAGTGATTCTATGGGTAATACACCTAACTTAGTATTAGATAGTGGTTCTGGGACAACATACACAGATGGTATGATAAATAAATCATTAGATATAACTGGAGATAAATATAAAGTAACTTCAGAAAGTTTAGTCAATACATTGAATGCAGATGAATGGACTATATCATTTTGGTATAAAATAACTGGTGCTTCATATTCACCTATAATTAGTAGATATGATGTATATGTTCAAGGTGGTACAGATCCAAGAGGTGGCACACTTATACAAATGCAACAAACCAAAGAATTTAGAATTAACCGATGGTATGGAAGTGGAGCTATAGATTATTTTTCAATACATACAATGAATCTTGACGAATGGACATATATCACTGTAATATCCAAAATTGATAAAATACAATTGTATATAAATGCAACTCTTGATGGTGAAGGTTTATTACCAAGTGGTAATAATTGGGCTAGCCCACATAGTATTACTCATAATGATGTGGGATTTGGTTGTCAGCTAAATCAAACAGCTGGATCAAGTGCTGGATTTGGTTACATAGACGATTTCCGTGTATACAACAGAGCTTTATCAGCTACCGATGTTAATATATTATATAATTATTCATTACCCGACGCATCACCAGCATATTTAGAGGATATAAGAATGTATAATACTAGTTTTACTGAAGAAGATGTTAAGAATTTATCATTATATAATATTCCTACAACTACAACAGTATCATCTGGATCAGGAACAGTAGATTTATCAGGTGTAGGAACAGGTTCATATGTTCTTAAATTACCAGAAGCATCTTATGGTGGGTATAAAGATCATATTAATGATCTTATTGTTTGGTATAAGTTTGAAAAAACTCCAAATGGTGAATTAAGAAACTATGGTAAAGATTCAAAATATTATGGAATTGTAAATAATTCTGGAATTGCTAAACCTGAATTGGTTTTTGATCCACCAGCAAATAAGTTTAGATTATTAGAATTAGAGAATAATAAATTGGATAAGATTCATATATTAGATACAGATCTTAAATACGATGGAACTGGTGATTCCAATATCACATATACAGTAACACCTACAAGTAATATTAATGTTGATATTTTAGTTGTAGGTGGTGGTGGTGGTGGTGGATTAGCAGGTGCTGGTGGTGCTGATGTAGAATATATACAAAATTACGAATTAACCGCAGGAACTGAATATACATTTAAAGTTGGTAAAGGTGGTTCTGTAGGTAATATCGGTGGTCCTAGTGAAATGACAAGTAATCTTACTAATTTGTATAAAACATTAGGTGGTGGTAATGGTGGTAGTTTGACAGAAAAACCAATAGCATCAGCAACATCAGGTGGTGGGTTAGTATTAACAGATCCATTAGAATATCATAGTTCTCTTTTAGCATTAGGTAAAGGATTCACTGGTGGTAATTATTATTATGAATCATTTGCACCACAAATAAATACCATATCTAAAGACGATAATTCTTTAATTGCTTGGTATAAGTTTGATGATAATTTAGAAGATAGTAGTGGTAATAATCAAAATATAACATTAACAACTGGTTCAATAGATTTTCATAATGATAGCGTAATTGGTAAATCTTGTTTAATTCAAAATAATGAATATTGTGAAATATCTACAACATTAGCAATTGATACTTTAAGAAGTAAAATATTTACAGTAAGTTTTTGGGTAAAATTAAATGCATTAGGAACTTTGAACTATATTTTAGGTGGTTGGGATAATGCTGCATCTGGAAGTCAAAGAGGAGGATATCATATAAGTTTTAATGGAACACAATTTTATTGGGCAAGACTTTGTAATAATACATTTGTTGAATTATATAATACAACTGTAATTACTGCAAATACTTGGTATCATATTGTAGCTGTTGCGAATGATACAAACTTTAGTTTATTTGTTAATAATAATGTTATAACTGATACTCAAGCGCAATTATCAACACCTCATAGTAATAATACTAATAATTTTGGATTAGGAACTGCTTTTAGATGGGGTGGTAGTGGTGATTATGATGCATTTGGAGGCTATCTAGACGATTTCCGTATATACAACAAAGCTTTAACAGCAGAACAAGTTAATTTATTATATACTACAAATGATAATGTAATACCACCGGCTATCAATTATGCAGGTGGTGGTGGTGGTGCTGCGAGTTCAGGAACAGATGCTACTACCTTAGGAGGTGGTAAAGGTGGTGCTGGATTATATTATAGTATCACAACAATTAACACTGAATATGGTAAAGGTGGTAATAGTTTTGAAACTAGTTCTTTAAATATTGAAATGCAAAAAGCAGATTTAACATATGAAAAATTGAATATTGATTTAGATAATAAAACTACATTTGTGATTGATGATCCAAATATATATAATGATTTTAATATAGGTCCATTTGATTATACACATCCTGAAGATAGTAGTAAATACACAATGTTTATGTTTAGATATAATGATATAAATAATACAAATAATCAAACAACATATAAATTAAACTTAAATATTGGTATTGATGCTAAAATATTTGTAATAGGTGGTGGTGGTGCAGGTGGTACATCAGGATATTTATCAGGTGGTGGTATCGCAGGTGGTGGTGGAGGTGGTGGTTTAGCATATACAAATATAACAATTCCTAAAAATACATACGATGTTATTGTTGGAAGTGGTGGAATATCAGCTAATACTGTAAATACTGATGGTCAGGATGGTTTTATATCAAGTTTTATGAATTTAACAGCATCAGGTGGTAAAGGCGGTTCAAGTTCAGTAACAGCTGAAACAGCTAGTGGTGGCGATGGTGGTATTGGTATAGGTGGAATTATAAATGGAACTGGTGGAAATGGTGGAGATTCTAAATCTGCTATTAATCAAAATGGAGATAACGGTGTAAACGGAATAAATTATGCTCCTGGTGGTGGAGGAGGAAGCCATAGTTATTCAACTGGTGCAATTGGTGGAAATGGCGGAAATGGTAATAGTAATTATTTTACTGGTGGTGGTGGTGGTGGTCCTGCTGATAATGATGGTACTGCGTCTAGTGGAGGAATTGGCTTTTATAATGGTGGTATTGGTGGGTTAATATCAACATCTGGAACAGATGGTGGTGGTCCTAGTGGTGGTCAAGCTGGTATATTAGGTTTGCAACGTAATAACAATGGTGGTGGTGGTGGAAGTTTTGGTGGTGGTGGTGGTGGTCATTGTGAATATTACCATAATTCTGACTCAACTGGAACAGCAACAACAGGTGGTGGAACAGGTGGTTATGGTGGTGATGGTGTTGTAATTTTATTATTACCTGAAATTATTCCTAAAACATCATCATATACCCCACCAATTACTTCATCATTACCTGCAACTATTATTAAACCAACTTCAACTAAACCTACACTTGTTAAAAATAATATTAATGAAGTTTATTATGAATTCACTGCACAAGAAACCATACAATTTATTGAAACCATTTCAGCAACCGTATTTGTTACCGATGGAACTAATATGATTGAAGAAACTATTGAATTTGAACCACATAAATCATATGTAATTGATCCTACTACTCCACAAATAACTACAACTGATGATAGTGCTACTAATATAATTTCAGCTTTAGCAACTGGAACAACATCCACAATCACTGGTGAATCTTTATCATATGATAACCCAACAATAATTATAAGATATAGTAGATTAACGACATATGAATATGGTAAAGGTGGTAATCTTAATACTACTGGTAATTCCGGTGCAATTATTATTCGTTATAATTATTATGATCAAACCGCAAATCCTGAAAGAGTAATCTTACAAAAACCCGGATATTTAAATCCTTATAGTTATGTATGGCGTGGTAATGCTACTCAACCAGTTGATGATTCTTATATTTCTATCAATGATCCTGCGGGTATATTAAATAATCAATTCCTTTCTATTAATTTCTGGTTAGAACGTGATACAACTACAACTTCTAAAGATTATATATTTGCTATTACAGAACATAATCCATATAATGAATTATTAGGAATAGGTCTTGATTCTAGTAATCTATTTGTAAATATTTTAGGATCTTCAAATACTACACCTATAACATCTACTGATACCCATTGTCATTATTCAGTTGAAATTGATTATAGTGCGAATACTTACGCAGTTTATACAACTACTATCGCAAATGAAGCAAGATTAGATACAGATACTACAGTATCAACAACTACCTTAGTTGCTTCAACTGCCTTCACACCTACAATAACACTTGAATCTAGTAATCTATATTCTAAAGAAATTAAAGCTACTATTGGTGATATTTTTGATGATAATATTGTAGATTATGAATTATCACCTCACGGTATTGAAGATTTCCGTATTTACAATAAGACTTTAACAAGTGTTATAGCTGATGTAGCACCAGCAAATACTACAAAATACCATACATTGTTTATGAGTGGTTATAAAGCATCTGAAGCAACTGGTGTTCAAGCAACTGTGAATACCGCAGTTAATATTGATTTAGAGTTTTATAATTTACACGTAGCAGATGGTGGTATTCTTAAGAATATTGGTAATCGCACAAGTGAATTTAATGCTTTAATTCATAATAATACTTATTCTAACCAAGATGTAATAACAAATAAAATAATTGATGCTGAAGCAACTGAAGTATTGCAAGGTAAATATGGTTTTGAATGGAATAAGATAGATACAGCAGTATTTGAAAAGAATTATTATGAAGGTGAAGATATTGCATTAGAAATAAGTGATCTTAAAATAATTTCAGATTATAGTGTATCGTTTGATCTTACATTAAAAGCAGATATAACTACTTATCCTGTTGAAATTATAAATAAAAATAATGAATTAGTTGTGCGTTTAAAGAATGATACTACTATTGTAATTGCTTATTTCCTTGATAAAGTTAAATACTTTAAAGAATTACCAATAGATGCTTTAGTTGTTGATACTAAAAAGTCATTTGATATAGTTATTGATAAAGATACAAATGATGTATCATTTAAAGTTGATGCAGGTGCATCTATAACTGCTAATGTGGTTGATGATCTTAAAGTATGGTATCAATTTGAGAATGATAAAACAGTTAAGAATTATTCTAAATCATCTTATAGTAATTTAGAATTAAATGTAGAAAGTAATATTGGTTTTATAAGTGGTTTATCAAGCGATATAGATGTAGATTACGCATCACCTTATAGTTATTATACATTCTTACCTGGCGAACATAGTTTTAAAGTAGAAAATGAAATGAAATGCGATATGCTAATGGTAGGTGGTGGTGGTATGAAACTAAAACGTGTTAGTGGAACTAAAGTATTTGAATATACTGGAGATGTTCAAGATTGGACAGTTCCTGAAGGTGTAAAAGAAGTAACTGCATATGTTTGGGGTGCTGGTGGTGGTGGTGGAAATACTAGTGCAGGTGGTTCTGGAGATTATTTTAAAGTTAAAATAGATGTTTCTGATCAAACTGAACTTAAAATAGTTGTAGGTCAAGGTGGAATAAAATCAAATCATAATACTGAAGCAACGAAAGGTGGTTGGGGTGGTGGTGGAAATAGTATGAAAGGTTCTAGCTATATTTATAATCAATCTGGATCAGGTGGTGGATTGTCAGGTATATTTGAGAAAAATCAATTTGTTATTCACGTTACAACCGATACTTTAAGTTATACAGCTCCATATTCAGATCCTTCAACTGATGCTGATAAATTTTGTGGTGATTTTGTGGATGATTTATCAGTAGCATATGTGGTTGCAGGTGGTGGAGGTGGTGGAGGTGGTGCAGAAAATATAGCAACATATGGTGGTAGTGGTGGTGCTGGAAATGGTAGCACAGAAGATCTTGAAATAGGAAGAACAGGAGGAAATGGTAATGGTGCTACTATTAGCGGTTCTACTTCTGCAGATAACAATGGTATAGGTGGATTTTTAGATAAAGGTGGTTATAAAGGTATTGGTAGTTATAGTCCAACTACAAATGATGACGGAAATAATGGAGGTAAATATTATGGTGGAATGACACAACATTTTGGTGGAGGTGGTGGTGCAGGTTATTGGGGTGGTGGTTCTGGTGCATTAAAATCTGGTGGTGTAAGAGGTGGTGGTGGTGGTGGTTCATCTTATTGGAATCATCCTAAAACAACTTATATTGATGATGTTAGTTATTCACACGGATTAAGCACTATACAAACAGGAGGAACTACTTCAACATCAAGTGGTAATGGTTTAATTGTTTTAGAATATGAATATGATGAAGTTGATACGTCAAGTGATAATAAATTAACTACAGTTCCTGATGGATTAGTATCATATTTTAAATTAGATGGTAGTTTAGATAGTGAAGATGGTATTAATAATTTAACATTAACATATAATGATAGAACAACCGCTATATCTCCTGTTTATGTTAAAAAAGATATAATTACATTGAATACTACAACTTCAAAAGAAACAGTTAAATATACTGATGTTGATACATTAAAATTAGTTTATATGGCTACTAATACAAATACAAATACAAATAATGAAATTGGTATAGTTAGCAATCCACTGACAAGTGCATTTACTATATCAATGTGGGTAAGTTTTGATGATTGGAATAACTCAATGTATAAGTTTGTTTCATTATTTACATTGTTTAATAGTGATTTTTCAAAACAATTCGACTTTAATTTTAGAATAGGTAATTCAACACCAAATAATGAAATTATGGTTGATAGTCAACCAAATGATCACGATAAACTAAATAATTTTGCAAATGAAAACTTTGTATTTGCTACTGATAAATTCTTTCATTTTGTAGTTTCATCTGAAGATACTACAAGTGGAACAAAGGTATTAAACTTTTATATTAATGGTGAAAACAAATTAGCATCTACGCACGCTTATAATTTAAATAATTATAAATTACATTTAAAACCAATATCATTAGAAGGAAATGGACCAAACACATTTGATGTATATTATAAAAATATAAGAATATACAACAGACAAATAACAGATGCTGAAGTTAAAACTATTTATGATAACGAATATACTTTATCACCACCTGATTTCTTAAAAGCCCCAGGATGTGGTGGAGGTGAAGTTAAATTATATAATGAATTAACTTTACAACCAGGTGATTATACCGTTAAAGTTGGTGAAGGTGGATATGATACAACATTATCATCTAATTCTGTTGTAATTTATAAAGCCTTAAGTGGTAATTTAAATAATGGTGGTAAAGCAGAATTAAATAATAATGCTAATCCTGATGTCTTACACGGCTTTGAAGGTGGTGATGGTTATTATGATGCTGTTCTAAGTGTAGAAAGACAATATCCATCTGATTATGCACGTCTAAATTATTTTAATAATACTAAAACATATACAGCACCCGCAAGAGAAACATATAATGTTGAAAATACATATGCAACTGGTGAATATATTGTTGAAACATCTTCGTTTCATTCAACATATCCTTCAAATCCATTAGTTTATATTTTTAATTCAATACAATCATCACCTCATTATGCAGCTATGTCTAAAATTAATTATAATATGAGTAGTGGTGTTTATGAAGGAACTTATAACAATAAGTATATTGACAACGGATATGAAGGTGATTGGGTATATATAAAATTACCAACAAAAATACAATTAACAAAATATTCATTTGCTGCAACAAATTATGCATCTGCGCAAAATGATAGATTGCCAGGTAAGTTTAGAATTTATGGTGCTACAAATGATACTGATTGGAATTTGTTAGTTGATAATACTATAACATTAACTGATATAAATCACGCAATAAATTCAGTTACAAATAACGCATATTTAGCCACAGTAACCGATGTTAATGATTTTTATAATAGATTTTTAATTGTTTTCAAAACTACTATTTCATATTCAATAGTTAATATGAGCGAATTCAATATATTTGGTAAAGAAATAGTAAGTGAAACAACTTTTGCAGGAGGTGGTGGTGGTATGGGATCTACTGGTGATCCTGCTACTTCCACATCAGGTGGTAAAGGTGGTATTGGTATTTATCATTCATTAAATCCATATGGTATTTCATATGAATATGGTGCTGGTGGTAATGCTATAGGTAAAGTTGAACCTGTTTCCGCATTTATAAGTGAGCTTAAGATTGGAACTAATGGTTCTACAGGAGTATTTGATGATACTATTTCTAGTGCTATTCTTAAAAATGAACCTGTAGAGGTATTAGCAGGTGATAATAGTGTAATTGGACCATTTACATATGAGGATAATTTGATATACACCTTTAAATATAATTCAACACACGATAATTCATCAGGACAAACTGAATATTCTCTAACATTTGCTAAAGATGTTGTTGCTGATATACTCATTGTAGGTGGTGGTGGTGGTGGTGGTGGTAGTTTAGGTGGTGGTGGAGGAGGTGGTGGTGTATTATATTCTACAAATATAACATTAAATAGCACATATAATATTAAAGTTGGTAAAGGTGGAGATAGGGTTCAAAGTGATTCTGGAACAGGTGAAAGACTTGGTAATACTGGTAATAATAGTGTGTTTCAAGGAATAATAGTTTATGGGGGTGGAGGAGGTGGAGATTATCAAAATAATAATGGTTTATCAGGTGGTAGTGGTGGTGGTGGAGGTTGGAGCACTGGTAGCGGTGGAACAAAAACATTACCTACTTACGGTTCAACAATAACTGCTATTAATTCAAAGTATTATGGTAATGATGGTGTATCAATTACATCAGGAGCTATATCAGGAAATGGTGGAAGTGCCAATTTTACAAGTGATATTAGTGGAACAAATTATACATATTCAACCGGTGGAGATGGTAAAGAAAATAGTGTAGATACTAATATTACAAATGATGATGGTGTTAATTATGGAGATGGTGGAGGAGGTGCTGGTTGGGATTCAGCTACTTATTCAGGAAAAGGCTCAAATGGTATAGTAATCATCCGTTTCTCACGATACGATAAAACACCATTACAGCCTAATTACGGATTATACACTGTATTACCTTGGAATCAACACAATATAAAAGATATTAAAGATATAGTATCTTTCAAAGTTTGGAATGAAACCGCACAAAAATATGAATTACCTACAACTGATTTTGTATTTGATAAAGAATTAATGGATATGAGTAAAACACCAAATTATACTGGATTATATACTTTTGATGATACAGATGATGAATATTATCTCTATAC
>Ga0206131_10001338_pt1 | contig 31853 bp, 22 predicted proteins | sample Helgoland_Spring_FD_148636 | JGI IMG/M metagenome (GOLD analysis project Ga0206131, IMG submission 148636) | Pelagic subsurface seawater microbial communities from Kabeltonne, Helgoland, North Sea - Helgoland_Spring_Bloom_20160517_1 | ecosystem: Environmental > Aquatic > Marine > Epipelagic ...
GCTTGAAGTGCTTCAGTGCGAGTTCGTAATCGCCAGCCAGGTTCTCCACTTCGCCGAGGAAATAGTAGGCTTGGTCGAGTGCGTTGCCGCGTGGATATTTCTTGGTGTAGCTGTAGAGTGTCTCGCGAGCGGATTCGAAGTCCTGCGCATAAAATTGGGCGGCTCCTTTACGCAGTAGTCCATCTTCGGCGTAGAGGCTGGTCGGATATTGCTTAAGCAGGCTGTCGAAGCTTTGAATCGCGTCTGCGAATTTGCTGGTTTGCAATTCAGAGATGCCGCGCCAGTAAAACAGGCCGTCTTCGAAAATCGGGTTCTGGTGCAGATTGAGCCAGCTATTGCACTGTTGGATAATGTCTACAAATAGTCCGCTCTCCATCTTGCGGCCCGCCCAGACTGCCAGCATACTACTGGATGCGGTGTCGAGCGGACGGCTGTCGAGGAAGTCTTTGGCGATTTGCATATACTCAGCGGTGTTAGCATCGTCAGCTTGCAAGGTACTAACAAGGGCCATGCTGATGTCGGAGTAGTAATCACCTTGGGGGAATTGACTGCGATAGGCGCGGCCCACAGTGATGGCAGTTTCGGCCTTGTTGAGTTGCAGAGCGTTGGAGAAGGTCGCGTAGGTGAAGAATTCGGTCTGCTTGTCCTTTGGATTTTCCGTCATCAGATCAAAGAACATCCAGAAAGCTTCGTAGCGGCGGGCGGTTTTGGTGTAATTACGTGCGCGGCGTACCAGCAACTCGTTGCGTAGGGTGGGGAGCTTGCGCAACTGCGTAATGGTGGCTTCGAGGTTTTTGACTTCCTGCTTGAGGCGCTCAATCAGCTCGTCATTGCGCCCCAGGTCAGTGTTGAATTTGATCTTGACCAGCTTGTCTGCCATTGTGGCTTCATTGTGCTCGATCATGATGTCGGTGGTCTTGATCAAATTGAGCAAAATAGCGGCATCGCTGAGGCGAGCTTGGGCGACCATGGTATCGCTGCTTTTTAGTAGAGCGACGTTCAGTCGCGGCAAGTAGCGCACTTCGGATTCGCGCGCGAGGATCGGTAGCAGCGCCATCGCGTCGTCGAAGCGTTTCTCTGCGACAAATGCTTCGAAGCTGGCGGCTGCGGCCCAGGCTTGGTCTTCAAAGTCGCGCGATGTGTTCAGCAACTTGGTGAAGATCGGTAGGCCGCCTTTCCAGTCGCCTTTATTATAGTGGATCTGGGTGAGATCTTTGAGCAATTGACTCTCTTGCTTGAGATTGAGGCGGAAGGAGTAGGTGCCATCGAGCAGTTGCTTCATTAATGCGATCGCATCGTCTTCGCGTTTCAAGATACGTAGCACATCGACCTTTTTAAGGAGTGCATCTTTGACCTTGGGACTGTCTGGATAGTCCTTTTCCAGCTTAGCATACCAGACCAGAGTTTGATTGAGTTCGCGGGCATTCTGAGTGGCGACGTAGCGCTGAATGTGAGCGGTGCCAAGCAAGAAGATCGGGAAGTCGAGCTGGATCTCTGAGTTGTCAGTCGCTTCGACGCGATTAATTAGCTCTTTCAGGAATGGCATAGCCTGCTCCAATTGACCAGCTTCCACTAGTACATTGGCTTGCGCTTGCAGGTCAGAGAAGCCGAGCTGAGTAGCATCTTGTGCGTGAATAGAAACGACGCCGCTCCAAAAAAATAGGGCGGCAATCGAAAGTATTTTCTTTATATAGCGAGTAAGCAAAATAGATGGCTGGTGTCGGGTGAAGCAATTTCCAGAAGCTGATAAAATTCCTCGTCCCGTCTCTGCTGTAAAGCGTAAACCTTAAGCCTATGGGCTTTTACAGGGATATTCGGCTGATGATGATTACTCCTGTTTGAGAACTTACATTAGCTTACCTAATTCTTCTGCCGCTGTTTCCCACTCGTAGTTCTTCTCCTGCAAGCGTTTCGAGATGCGAGCCGCCTGCATATTGAGCTCTTTGGCTTTCTCTTTATCGGCATAAACGCTGGGATTGCCGAGTTGTTCGGTGACTGCGGCTTGATCTGCCTCGAGCTTGAGCACCTCGACTTCGAGCTTTGCCACGCGTTTTTCGACGCCTTTACGGCCCTTTGATTCAAGTTTGCGTTTCTCTGCTTCGATGCGGCGGCGCTCTTTGGCGCTGACGACGGGTTGCTTACTCTTTGCTTTGGCTTCAAAGTCTGGGCGCGCGTTTTTAATACCTGCGACTAGGCCGCCTTTTTCGGAAGTCGCTTCTGACTTGCGCAGGTAATAATCGTAGTCGCCGGCGAAATTAGTGGTACTGCCGGCCTGGATTTGGATCGTGTGCTGAGCGATAGCACGGATAAAGTGCACGTCGTGACTGACGAAGACGAGGGTGCCGGTGTAATCCTTTAGGGCACCGATAAGCGCGTCGATACTGGGCATGTCGAGGTGAGTGGTCGGTTCGTCGAGTAGCAGTAGGTTGGGCGGATTGAGCAGCAGTTTGACCAGAGCGAGGCGGCTCTTCTCACCACCACTGAGCACTTTGACTTTCTTAAAGACGTCGTCGCCGCGAAATAGGAAGGCACCCAGGATGCCGCGTACCTTTTGCTCATTCATGCCGGAGACGACACGTTCCATGGCTTCATCTAGTACACTACGCTCGACATCGAGCACTTCGACCCGTTGCTGCGAGAAGTAGCCGACACTTACATTGTGGCCCATTTCGCGCACGCCGCCTTGAATTCCGACGCTCCCGGAGAGGATCTTAAGCAGTGTCGATTTACCCGCGCCATTAGGGCCGACCAGCACGATGCGCTGTTGTTTCTCAATGATGAGGTTCAGGTCGGTATAGACGACGTGGTCGCCGTAAGCCTGTTGAATATTTTCAAAGGTCGCGACGCGCTGGCCGCTCCGCATTGGCTGCGGGAAGCTAAATGAAATGGTGTCGGCGGCGCTTTCGGGCGGCGACAGACGCACCATTTTTTCAAGCGTCTTCATGCGCGCTTGCGCTTGCGAGGCTTTCGATGCCTTGGCGCGGAAGCGGCGCACGAAATCTTCCAAGTGTGAGATTTCGCGTTGCTGGTTATTATAAGCGGCGAGCTGTTGTGCTTCGCGATCCACTTTTTGAGTGAGATAATAGTCGTAGTTGCCGTGGTAGCGGTGCAGGTGTCCATTGGCGATTTCGATGATGCCGTCGCAGACGCCGTTGAGGAATTCACGGTCGTGCGAGATGGTCAAAATTGCGCCAGAGTAGTTGCTCAGCTGATTTTGAAACCAGCCCAATGTCTCGAGGTCCAAGTGATTGGTCGGCTCATCGAGCATCAGCAGATCCGGCTCCATGACTAGCAAACGGGCCAAATGCGCACGCATAATCCAGCCACCGCTCAAGGTATGTGCGGGCTTATCAAAATCTTCTGAACGGAACGCAAGGCCTGCCAAGATACGCTTTGCCTTAGCTTCCAATGTGTAGCCATCCAGATCGACAAATTGCTCCATCGCATCGATACGCTCAGGGGCATCTGGATCAGGAAACTCGCGCAGTGCATTATATATAGTAACAAACTCGGGGGAGATCGAAGTCGCTAGCTCAGCGACTGTCTCTTCGCCAGCAGGCGCGCTTTCCTGAGGCAGGAAGCCGATCACCGTGCCGCGGTCGAGCTCGACCTTGCCGCTGTCGCACTCCGTGGTGCCGAGGATGATGTTAAAAAGCGTCGTCTTACCGGCTCCGTTGGGTCCGACCAGACCGATGCGATCGCCTTGTAGGATACGAAACGAGATATCGGTGAAGAGGGTCTTTTGGCCGAAGCCTTTACTGAGTTTTGAGAAGGTAAGCATAGAAAGAGCGCAGAGGTTTGTCGAAGGGAGCAAAGAGACAACGCAAAAGAATTTTTAAATCAGACTTCGAATCGACGCAGACTTGCATGTACGCAGTATTCTGTCTTTTTTGAAAAGCACTTGGACAAATGAGCACTATAAATAACAGGCCTTCTCTACTCACGCTTTGGTATAAACCAGCCAGTTCGATGCGTGCACTGCTCGATGCGGGGCAGGGGCATTCTGCTGCGGTGATGATTGCGGCTTTTTTTGGCGCGGTGCAAAGTGGTCGTTTTTCGTTGGCACACGCAGAGTCGGGGCCGCTGCCGTTTGTGGTCGGCGGATTCGCGGGTCTGTGTGGCTTGTATTTGTTCGGCTGGTTGACACGTAACTTCGGCCGTTGGTTCGGTGCCGAAAGCACGCAGCGCGATGCACGCACTGCGCTTGGGATCGGCTTGTTGCCGTGGACGTTGCTGTCGATGGTGCTCTCTTTTATGCTTGGTGCTGAGGTGAACCCCGAAATGATTGTCAGCTTCGCACCAGTCTTCTTCTGCGTATTTTTCTATGGCTATGTAATCATCCTTTTGTCGCTTTCTGCGGCACTGCGACTGAGTGTATTGAAGACCTTCTTTTGCTTGGTTGTGACGATTATAGTTAGTCTGTTTCCGTTGACCTTGTGCGCGCAGTTGTTGGTCACTCTGTTTGGCTCCGCCGCTTAAATTTTTCGCCATGCTGCAATATCTTAAAATTAAGAATCTCGCGCTCCTCTCTGAGGTGACGCTCGAGTTGGATGCTGGGTTTACCGCCGTCACCGGTGAGACTGGCGCGGGTAAGAGTGTCTTGCTTGGCGCGTTGGGGCTGCTTTCCGGAGCACGTACGGATAAGACCATGATTCGCCAGGGGACGGATCAGTTGGAAGTCGAAGCGGCGTTGTATTTTGAAGACTCCGCAGAAATAGATGCGCTACTGGAGACCGCCGGGTTGCCGTGCTGCGAAGACGGCGTGCTGTTGCTACAGCGTAGTATACATCGCAAGAAAATGCCGCGTGTGCAGATCAATGGCAGCATGGCCACACTCACACAGTTACAGGAGCTAGGGGAGTCGTGGATCGATTTTCATGGGCCAGGTGAGCCGCAAAAACTATTTCAAGAACGCCGTCAGTTGGAAATGCTCGATCTCTATGCGGGCAATGCCGAGCTGCTTGCGAGCTATCAAGGCGGCTATGCAACATGGCGAGCTGCGCACAAAGAAATCGACAGCCTCGAATCTGGCGAACGCTTGGATGAGGACGAAATTGATTTTGTGCGTAAACAGATCAACAAGATTGATAGCGTCGATGTCTCTGAAGACTCCATCGAAGCGCTGGAGCGTGACTACACGCGTATGTCGAGTGGACAAGAGCTGGTGACGCTCGCTGCGAATTGCTCCGAAGGGCTGTCGGGCGATCAAGGGCTGTGCGAACAGCTTAGCATGATCGTTGGGCGCTATGAGTCGCTGGTGGCACTCGATGCTGATTCCGAGCCGCTGTTGGAGCGAGCGCGTAGCGTGTTGATCGAGATGCAGGACCTCGGTGAAGAGACCGGTCGTCTCGCCAGTGATTTCGAGTTCGATGCTGAAGCGATTGAAGCGACTAGCGAGCGGATGAATCTCTGGCAGGAAGTGCGGCGCAAATACGGTGGCAGTGTTGAGGCGGTGCTGGTCAAACGTGAGCAGCTGGCGCAGCAGTTGGCAGTGCAGGGCGATATCGAAGGCACGCTTAAAGCCAAACGCGAAGCCGCCGCCAAACTCGAAGCGTCGCTGCGCAAAGAAGCCACCAAGCTGCGCAAGGCCCGCGAAAAAGCTGCTAAGACTTTGGCCGACAAAGCTGCGGCATTGTTGCAGGCATTAGGCTTCAAGAAGGCGCGCCTCGAAATCGAGATTATTGCTGAAAGTGAGCTGCAGGATTTTGGCAACAGCCGCTGCGGCTTTCAGTTTGCGCCCAATGCGGGGCAGGACCTATTGCCGCTTAATAAAATCGCATCCAGTGGTGAGACCGCTCGTGTCATGCTGGCACTGAAGACGGTGCTGGCCGAGGCAGATGCCACGCCGCTACTGGTCTTCGACGAAGTGGATGCCAATGTCGGCGGTGAAGTCGGTCGCGCGGTCGGAGCAGAGCTAGCGCGACTTGCAGAGCGACATCAGGTGCTGTGTGTGACGCACTTGCCGCAAGTGGCATCACTTGCGCAAAATCATTTTGTCGTCACAAAATCGCAGGATGATGATTCGACCACTGTATCGATCGGTCCGATACATCAGAGTCGTGAGTCGCGCTTGAGTGAGCTTTCTCGAATGCTTGGGGATCGTCATTCTGATTCGGCCCGCGCGCATGCCGAAGAGCTGTTGGCGTTCAAATAGTGGATGATTCGAAATTCATGTGTCATTTTTGCATCAAACTCTGAGCCGACCATCGTGAACAAACGGTTTTTTCATGAAACGGAGTGAAAAAGATCGAAATACCCCCTCGATGAGGAAAACATACTTGCACCATGCCCCGTATTTATCTTTCGCCTCCAGATATCAGCCAGCAAGACCATGCTGCGGTTGATGCTGTATTGACCTCGAATTGGGTGGCTCCAGTGGGCCCGCATTTAGAGGCTTTTGAGGCGGCGCTGGCGAAGCGTGCCGACCGTAAGCATGCGGTGGCACTCAATTCTGGCACTGCTGCGCTGCATCTTGCGCTACAGATGCTGAATGTACAACCGGGCGATACAGTGATTTGCCCGACGCTGACGTTTGCTGCGAGTGCCAATCCGATCTGTTACTGTGGTGCTGATCCAATATTTGTGGATAGCGAGCCGAGCACGTGGAATATGGATCCGATTCTACTCGAACTGGAGCTCGGCGAGCGTGCCGCTTCAGGGGAGCTGCCGAAGGCGGTAATCGTGGTGCATCTGTATGGTCAGTGTGCGAATATGGACCCGATTTTGGCGGTGTGTGAGCGCTATAATATTCCTGTGGTGGAAGATGCAGCTGAGGCATTGGGCGCGACTTATAAAGGACGTGCGGCAGGTAGCATGGGTGCGTTTTCTTTTTTCTCTTTTAATGGTAATAAAATTATCACGACTTCGGGCGGCGGTATGTTGCTCGCGGATAAGGCCTCGTGGATTGAGCGGGCGCTTTTTCTATCGACTCAAGCGAAAGAGCCAGTGGCACATTATGAGCATCGCGAGGTCGGTTATAATTATCGGATGAGCAACGTCTTGGCAGGCCTCGGTCTAAGTCAGTTAGATGACCTTGAACGACGCATTGCTGTGAAGCGTGTGCATTTTGAAGCCTATCGTGATGCCTTGGGCGAGTTGCCTGGTGTGGCATTTATGCCCATCGTCGATCCGGATGCGGCGAATTACTGGCTGACTTGCCTCACTGTCGAGCCAATGGCTGGTGGGAGCTCGCGCGATCAGATCATCGAGGCGCTTGCAGATGCGGATATAGAGGCTCGACCGCTATGGAAGCCGCTGCACATGCAGCCAGTATTTCAGGATTGTGCGTCGATTGGCGGGGATTGCGCGGAAGGTTTGTTTGCCAATGGATTGTGTTTGCCGAGTGGATCGGCGATGGGCGCGGAGGATCGTTCGAAGGTTATCGAGATTGTGCGCTCGTGTTTTGCGCAACGACGGCCATAACCAAAAGTATTCACTATGGCTGTTAGCATCTTATCCCGTTACTGCAATATTCGGACCCTAGGGTTGGTGTTATTGTATGCACTCCTTTGTGGGCTGAGTTACTTCGTGGCTTATCAGTTACGCTTCGATTTCAACGTGCCAGAGTCTCATGCTCTAGATTTAATTAATACCATTTGGTGGGTCGTGGTGTTGAAGCTGATGTTACTGGTGGCCTCGGGCCAGATGGATTGTGTACTCTCTTATTTCCGATTACCAGATGCAGTACGCTTGTCACTAGGCTTATTTGTGACGAGCTGTATTTTAGCCTCAATGTGGTATGTGTATGATGGAAATGGCGTGCCGCCGCGGGCGGTGATTCTAACCGACTTTTTATTGAGTTTTCTATTGTTGGCAGGGTTTCGCGTAGCATTACGCGTCAAGGCAAGTAGTGGTTTAGAAGATTGGCTTAGCTGGGATGAGATGGAGAACGTATTGATTGTTGGCGCAGGTGAGGTCGGCGCAGGGCTTTGCTCGGAGCTCAAGCATAGAGCACGGCTCGGCATGCGCCCCGTGGCCTTCCTCGATGATGATGTGAAGAAGGTCGGTCGCTATGTGCATGGCGTATTAGTCGCTGATGCAGTCGATGGTCTGGTTCAAGTGGCGAAGCGCTACGCTGCAGGTAAGGTGATCATCGCATTTCCTTCGGCATCCGTGGGGCGTGTGCGTGCCGTAGCTAAGATGGCGGGCGACGCTGGGCTTGGAGTGGATACAGTGCCGGCATTGACAGACTTGGTGACTGGGCGTGCGCAGATGACGCAGCTACGTCCGGTTGAGTTGGAAGATTTACTCGGGCGCGATACGATCGACCTGAACTCGGATCAGATTCGCGGAATGCTCGCGGGTAAACGGGTACTGGTGACCGGGGCTGGAGGTAGTATTGGTCGCGAGCTAGTGGCCCAAGTGTTGGATTATGTGCCCGCATCGGTACTTTGTATTGATCAGGCTGAGCTCGCTATTTTTGATTTGCAGCAGGAAGTCCTCGAGCAGCACGATCCTGCGCGACTGTCGCAAACTTTGATATTAGATGTGCATGAGGTAGATGAGGTTGAAAAAGTATTTAAGCGTTTTCAGCCGGAAGTTATTTTTCATGCGGCGGCTCATAAGCATGTTAATCTAATGGAAGCGCAACCTGCTGAAGCGTTAAAGAATAATTTTGTGACGACTGCTGGCTTGGCTCGTCTTGCGAGTGCGTCTGGGGTGGAGCGATTTATTCTGATCTCCACGGATAAGGCGATCAATCCAACCAGTGTGATGGGGGTGAGTAAACGACTGGCCGAGTTGTCTTTATTGGAGCAACAAGGGGTGGAGGGAAACACGACGAAATTTATGGCCGTCCGGTTTGGCAATGTACTGGGCTCGTCGGGTAGCGTCATACCGATCTTTAAGCGTCAAATTGCGGCAGGTGGGCCAGTGACGGTGACCGACCCGGAGGTGACTCGCTTCTTTATGACGGTGCATGAGGCGGTCGGCTTGGTATTGCAGAGCGCGACTCAGGGGGACGGTGGAGAGATTTTCGTCCTAGATATGGGCAAATCCATGAAGATCGTGGACGTGGCTCGTCAGATGATTGCGCTGAGTGGATATATCGTAGGCGAAGATATTGAGATCAAGTTTATTGGCCTGAAGCCAGGCGAGAAATTATATGAGGAGGTGCAGCATCTCAGTGAGACGCTGCAGCCGACTAACCACCCGCGAGTCATGCGGTTTGTGGCCGACCAGAAGTGTGCGGATTCGATTGAGTCGATTACTACTGCGCTTGGTTCGGCATCGTCGGTGAGTGATCCGACTGAGATTAAACGCACGATACAACGATTTGTTCCAGAGTATACGCCTTACGTCGGCTAGAGTCCGATCAGACTCAATTAGGTGAGCTCAAGTGCGGCCTGCCAGTTGGCGACTTCGCCAGGATGACCAATGGCGCGGAGTTGTGCTTCGATCTCGTTGAGTGTGGGTTGTTCGATGCCTAGTTTGGGATCGCCAGCTAAGGTGGGCTTGGCTTTGCGGATGAGTGCCCAGACTGCCCATGCGCGGGCGCGGCGCAGAGCTTGTCGATCGCCACGTAGCCGAGTGGCTTGGTGCTCAAAGCTAACACGTGGGTTGCCAGGGAAATGATCGTCAGGATGGTTTGCGATGATCCACCCTAGCGCGGCATAAGGCAGTGGCCATTGATTGAGGGTCGCAGCGCCTGGTGGAACATCTGCATAAAGCGCGCGTGTGATGGCCAAAATGCTACGTCCTGCATATCCTTGCTGCCAAAGGAAGTGCCCGTATTTGAGCGCGGTGAGATAAAAGCGTTCACGGTCAGCGCCCTTGAGGGCGGTTAAGCAGCGGTACGACATCTTCGCCTCTGGCGTGGGTAGATACGGGCAAGGTCGGAGAGCACTCATTGGCTTAACCACTTACTTCGACTCTTTGGGATCCAGCGCATCGCGGACGCCGTCGCCGATGAAGTTGAGCGCAAAAATAGTGAGCGAGAAAAAGAGGGCAGGGAAAATCAGCATCCATGGGTAGATGTCGAGTTTCTGGGCCCCGTCGTTAATTAAAATCCCCCAAGAGCTCGCCGGTGGTTGCACACCGAGTCCGAGAAAGCTGAGTATCGATTCAAGTAATATGACGGCTGGGATGGTGAGCGTCGTATAAACGATCACTGGCCCGATTAGATTTGGCAGAATGTGTTTAAAGAGAATGCGGCTGTGGCTTGAGCCGATCACGAGTGCGGCATCCACATAAGTCTGTTTTCGTAAAGCTCGTGTTTGGCCGCGAACGATGCGCGCCATCGTCAACCATTCGACTGCTCCGATGGCCATGAAGATTAGAAAGATACTTTTCTTGTCGAAAGTCACCGTAAGGATGATGACGATCATGGTGAATGGTAGCGCGTAAACCGCATCCACAAAGCGCATCATTGCTGCTTCTGTTTTACCGCCGATGTAGCCGGCTAGTGCGCCATAGCTAACTCCAATGATTAAAGCGATTAGAGTCGCAGCAAAGCCGACGCCTATTGAAATGCGGCCGCCAGTTAGAATGCGCAGAAATAAGTCGCGGCCAAGATCGTCGGTTCCAAGCCAATGTTCGGTCGACGGGCTTTGTGCGCCGTATGCGAGATTTTGCTCGTCGAAACTATAACTGCTTAGCGAGGGGCCAATTAAGCAAAGCAGTGTAATGCAGATGAAAATTGTGCCGCCGATTTGTGCCATGCGGTTGCGTTTGAGTCGATCCCATGCGTCCCCGCCAAGTGATTTGGATGCGACCGAGTTGGCAGCACTTTCTCGTTGTTGCTTAATCATTACGAGTTCGTGGATTCATCCACATCTGGACGATGTCGACGAGTAGGTTGAAAAGTATAATCAGTGTGGCGTAAAAGAGCACGGTGCCCATGACCATGGTGTAGTCTCTGTTCAGTGCCGCGTTGACGAAAAATGGCCCCATGCCGGGAATGAAGAAGATCGTTTCAACCACAAACGAGCCGCTGATCAATCCGGCTGCTGCTGGTCCCATGTACGCAACCACTGGATACAGGGAGGTGCGCAATGCGTGGCGCATGACAACGGTCCGTTCTTTTAAGCCTTTAGCTCGAGCGGTGCGAATATAGTCATTGCGCATGACATCCAGCATGCCGCTGCGCGCCAGGCGGGCGATGTACGCGGCGTACAGCAACCCGAGCGTGATTGCCGGAAGTACGCGGTCGCCGGCATAACTCCAGCCGAGCGGGTTGAACCACCCGAGTTGTAGACTGAAAGTCATCAATAAGATCGGGCCAATCACGAAGGAGGGCAGGCAAATGCCAATCATAGCAACCGCCATTAGGTTCGTTTCGGCAGGTTTATTGTGTTTCAGCGCGGCAAGTGTGCCAATTGGTATGCCAAGTGCGAGGGAGATGAGTAGGGCCCAACATCCAAGCTCCAAGGATACAGGAAAGGCTTGAATAATGATCTCTTGCACATCCCAACCAGGATACTTGTAGGAGGGGCCGAGGTCACCCTTGAGGAGGTTGCCGAAGAACTGAAAGTATTGCTGGTAGAGTGGCAGGTCTAGGCCGTAGTGCGCTTCGATTTGCGCTTTGATTTCCTGTGGGATTGGTTTCTCATCGTCGAAAGGACCGCCGGGCGCGAGTCGAAGTAGTAAAAAAGTCGCCGTCGCCACCACCCAGAGAGTCGGGATGGATTGGAGCAGGCGTCTGGCAATGAGGGAAAGCACGATGGGAGACTTGAGAGGGCTGAGACTTGAGGGCTGAGACTTGAGGGCTGACTTAATCTTCTAGTGAAATTGCTTGGTAAGGGTGGTTGTCTAGAATGCTCGGATACCAGCCTTGAACGGCGGGGTCAATCAATCGGCTGGTAACATAAAAGTAGATAGGGATAAAGGGCATTTCATCTAGAAGAATGGCCTCCGCTTGCTGAAAGAGCGCCATGCGGGCTACGGGGTTTTGCTCAATGGCGGCATCTAGGATGAGCTGATCGTATGCGGCGTTGCTCCATTGCGAATGGTTGTTGCCGTTGTCGGTCTGGCCGAGGCTGAGGAAAGTGTTGGGGTCATCATAGTCGCCAAACCATGCTGCGCGGAGGATGTCGAACTCGCCGCTTTCGCGGGTAGAGAGATAGGCTTTCCACTCTTGATTGTGGAGTTCAATGTCGATGCCGAGTTCGGTTTTCCACATTTGTTGAATGGCGACGGCAATTGTGCGATGAGATTCGCTGGTGTTGTAGAGTAACTCAAAGGTGGGGAAGTCTTTACCGCCAGGGAAACCAGCTTCAGCGAGGAGTTGGCGCGCACGCTCAGGATCGTGAAGGAGGCGCGCTTCGGCATTATAGCCACCGGCGTTGGGCGGTGTGAAATGGTAGGCTGGTTGCTGACCAGCTTTGAGCACGTGCTTGGTGATCTCTTCGCGGTTAATTGAGTACGCCAGTGCTTTGCGTACGCGCGGATCTTTGAATGCCCCGTGCGAGGTATTAAGCATGTAATAGTAGACTCCGAGGGAGGTATCAAAGCGCATGCTCTCAGGTTTATTGTCGCGATACCATTCGATGCGGTGAATCGGCACGGTACTAGTTATGTGTAGATGGCCTGCGCGAAAGGAACGCTCTTCTGCCTGCGGCTCGATGGGTAAAAAGTGCAGACCGTTGAGATGCACATTCTCAATGTCTCGATAATAAGGGTTTTTGACTGCGTGGATTTCGCTGTTGAGGCGCCAGCGCTTCAAAGTAAAAGGGCCATTGCCCACATAGTTCCCAGCCTTGGTCCATTTTGAAATCCGATCAGTCATAGCGCCGTGCTTAAGAATGCTTGGAGGGTGGACTGGCCACCAAGTATTGTGCGCGAGTAAGCTAAGAAAATAGGGCGTTGGTGATTCGAGCTCTATGATGAGTGTGGCGGCATCTACTGCGCGTGCACCGACTTTACTGAAGTCTGTCAGCTCGCCGCGATTAAACGCTTCAGCGCCACGCATGGGGTAGAGCATGTAGGCGTAGGGCGCACCGAGTAGTGGTGTTAAAATTCGCTCAAAGGAAAAAATAAAATCTGCTGCAGTGACTGGATCGCCATTGGACCAGCGAGCGTTGGGAGCGAAATAAAAAGTATAGGTCAGGCCGTCCTTCGAAATATCCCAGTACTGAGCGACGCCTGGTCGCACTTGCATGGTCTCTGCGTCCAGTGTGGTGAGCCCCTCGAGAAGAGCGGTCATGACAGAGTATTCGGTAAGCCCTGTGGTGAGTTGCGGGTCGAGCCCAGATGGTTCTGTGCCAATGCCAATGTAGAGCTCTTGATTCGCGTTGCCACGTTCGACATTACTCTGCTTCTTCGCGCAGCCAACCAAAAGGCTGAGCGCTAGTAGAATAAGACAACTAGTCTGTAATCGCAGAGTGAGTAAGGAAAGCATCGCAGACTTTTCGATATGTCGCCTTCTGCTTTCGAGCAAGGCGAAACGACTGCCAGTGGCTTCAAAGTAAGGGCACGAATAAGTGCACATGAATATTAGTCTTACAAATGTATGCCCTTAGATGAGCCTTTAGATGATTTGTTCAAATCATTTTGTGGATAAAATAAATACGAGGTTGTCCCGAGTGCTAGAATTTGTTGATTGGAGTGCTGAGCCCCCAGATTAAATTTTAAAGTGAATATTTATGACAGCTGAATCCAATTCTAATGGCGGGCAACCGCAGCAAGTTAACTTACAGCAAATCGCGCAACAGTTCATGTCTGGGTTACAACGCCATTTCGATATGCTGGCTTTCAATCTGGCTTCACGTGAGGCGGTGCAAGAAGAGCGATATAACCAGCGCGTAAATACGCCTCGCATTATGCCAGCCGCTCCGCGTCATCAGAATTTCGAGCAAATGCAGGCCTACGCACGTGACCTGCTGGTGCGCCAAGTGATTGGTGATTCCTTGAATCTGATCGTGACGGCGATGAATAACGCCCACTTCTTCCTCGCACTGGTCAAGGCCACCAGCGCCAATAAAGATGTGACGCCTGATGCGCAGAAAAATGCTCAAGCAGCTCAGCAAGCTTTTATTCCCTCCCAAATCGACGAGAAGTTTAATCGCCTCGAAAAAGACTACGGTATCATGTGCGAGCTTGAGGATAGCATTATCTCGCTCGGTTTCGTGATGCAAATTTTGATGCAGCAGGGCGGTATTGTCAAAGCTGCGCAGGTTGACGGACAGGGTGAATTGGTGATCGAGTTGAAGGCTGTTGAGAATCAGAATGCGAAACTTGTAGATGGGCAGGCACAGGGGAAACTTGTGGATTTACGTAAAGTCTTTCGCGAGGGCGAAGCGGTGGTCTTCAGCGATGTCGAGTTACAACTCGTGTTGGTTTCCGTTGCAGCATTTGCAGATTCATTATTCAAAGCCGTCGCCAAATACGCGCGTTCTCTTCAGGACGGCTCGTAGGTACTATCTTATATGTTGCTACGTTAGTGACCATCGCCCCGTCCTGGTTGATCTAGAAATCCTCAATTAACTTAAGTAGACACGGCTGGATATCAGTTCTTTGCTCCCTCATCACTAACCACTCCGACAAATATGTATCGCTACACAATCATTGCTATAGGCCGTATGAAGAATAAGCCGCTGACTGCGCTCTGCGAAGATTTCTCCAAGCGCCTTAAGCGTTCTGGCAACTTCGAGTTGCTCGAACTCAAGGACGGCGATGTCGAAAACGAGGGCGAGCGGATTCTCGAAGCGTTGGCCAAACGAAAAGATGCCCGCGTCTACGCGATGGCCGAAGAGGGCAGTACACGCACTTCCACGGGGTTCGCCAAAGAGCTGTTCGGTCTACAAGGTCAGCCCGCTATTTTTATTATCGGAGGCGCTTATGGCATGAGCCCAGCAGTCAAAGCGCGGGCGGACGTACTGCTTGCCTTATCGCCACTCACTTTCACGCACGAGATCGCTCGTATGCTGTTGTGCGAGCAGCTCTACCGTGCCGTCTCGATCAACGCCGGCTCCAATTACCACCACGCCTAGTAGTACGGAATAGCCCTAAGCAGACTCAATTATAATCGTTTGAATCGACGCGCGATCGACTGCAGCAGTGGATGATAATCCGCGGCGTGGGTCGCGTTTTTTCTTTTAAGTAATACATAAATCCTTAGACCATCTAGTATATGATCATCTACCCGATACGATTCATCCTACTCTTCCTCGCCAGTTTCATTATGACATCTAGCCTGCATGCATCGGCTGGTAGTCCGATCAGTGGCAATGAACATAGTCATGGTGTCTCAGATATTTCGTTTCCCATGGCGTTAGAGGATTACACGGCACTAGAACAATCGCACGCTGTTGAACTCAACATTTCTGAGGATGAGCTCAGTGTGCTGCAGATACTAAAACTGCGCGCAACCGCGGATCCGATTAACTTAATAGCTACCTTATTGTTCTTTGGGGCGATCATGCATACCTTTGCGTCTGTGCATTTCATGAAGCTTGCGCATAAATACGAACATGAGAACGATGCCAAGGCGAAGACTGATAAGCGTGTTTTTGTGGACGGTAAGGACCCCGTGAGTTTTAAAGCGACCTTATTTCATTTTCTAGGCGAGATCGAAGCAATTTTCGGTATCTGGCTGATTCCGCTGTTATTGTTTATTACTTACAAATATGGCTGGGATCATACCACGCACTACATCGATACGCGGAACTACACCGAGCCGGTCTTCGTTGTCGTGATCATGGCGATCGCGGCATCGCGCCCAGTCGTGGCTTTTGCTGAGCGTGCTTTGAGTTCGGTGGCTAAAATCGGTAATCGCACACCCGCAGCATGGTGGCTTTCGATTCTGATTATCGCACCTTTACTTGGCTCTTTCATTACTGAGCCAGCTGCAATGACGATTGCTGCACTACTGCTTGGGCATCAGTTCTACTGCTACAATCCTACGCCTACGTTTAAGTATGCCACCATGGGTTTGTTGTTTGTGAATATTTCTGTCGGTGGCACGTTAACGCACTTTGCGGCACCTCCCGTGCTGATGGTTGCGTCGAAGTGGGGATGGGATACACCGTTCATGCTCTCTCATTTCGGCATTCGAGCGGTGCTCGGTATTTTGATCGCGACTGGGGTATATTTCTTGGTCTTTCGCAAGGACTTTGTGGCTTTGAAGGGAAAAGCAGATGCGGTTGCGGCTGAAGCGACTACAAATGAAGAAGAGCCTGCACCGCTATGGATTATTGGGGTGCATCTATTTTTCCTCGCATGGACGGTGTTCACATTGCACCACCCATCATTCTTTATCGGTGGTTTTCTCGTTTTTATCGCCTTTACAATTGCGACCGATCATCATCAATACGCGATCTCGCTGAAGGGGCCGTTGTTGGTTGGTTTCTTTCTTGCCGGTCTCGTCACGCATGGCGGACTGCAAGGTTGGTGGATCGCCCCCTTACTCTCAGCGCTTGGCGAAGTACCGCTCTTTATCGGTGCGACCGTGTTGACTGCATTTAATGATAATGCCGCTATTACTTTCTTAGCATCGCAGGTGCCGGCCTTTGATCAGAGTTTAGCGACGAATCCTGAGGACCTTGCACGTGCCGTCGCATTACAATATGCAGTCGTTGCTGGTGCAGTCACTGGTGGTGGTTTAACGGTGATCGCTAATGCTCCGAATCCTGCTGGTCAGAGCATCCTGAGCAAATATTTCGATGGAGGTGTCTCACCACTTAAGTTGATGCTCGGCGCACTGTTCCCAACGATAGTGATGGCTTGTGTCTTTATCTTTTTACCTCACTAGGCAGTTTTGAGCTCCCATTTATTTCTGCAACAGGCTCTTCGGTTATCCGAAGGGCCTGTGTTAGTTTTACCCACCGCCACCGCAACATTCTGACCGCTCGTCCCAATAGTATTAGATCATTTGATTTTTTTGAAATCAACTGCGTCGCTAGAATAGACAATTAAAGGAGTGTGGGCGACTCGCCCACGTTAACCAACAACGCGGGCGAGTCGCCCGCACTCCTGTTGCAACGCGCAGGCAACCACAGCGGCTGATTTAGAAATTGAGAACCTATGTGGGCGCCGATATGCCGACATGTAGCTCGAATAGACTGCTCCGCATGCCAGTTTTTGTGATGTGCCTCGAGTCTAGATGGTCCAAGTTCAGTATCTTAGCCACTACGGCAAAATACGTGCGTGTTCTGCTCGACTGGGCAATTTGCAGGCAGCGGCTTTGAAAAAGATCTTTCGATTGTCGGCAATTCGGTCATAGCCCCAGTCACGAAGGCTAAGCGGTAACAGGCGAGCAATCTTGGCGAGATGACGCCACGCACTCCCTGTATCAATCAGTGCTTGTAGCACTGCTTCGGAGCGGATCAGCAGTGTGGGTTGACCGTCGACACTCACACGTTGATAGACCATGGTACGCAGTGATTCGCAGTATTGCTGTGGTAGGATGGCCTGCGCGGTGACCCCTTGCAGTGGCGCGAAATACAAGTGCTGGTGGCTATCACATTTGATTAAAAAACGCACAGAGACACTGCATAGGCCGCAGTCGCCATCAAAAAATACAATTGCTTTGTTACTAGGCTTCACGGCGCTGATTTATGGAGAGCAGTTTGACTTTGTCGATTGCCAAAGCCTGGATTCGAGCGCTTCAGCTTGCGCACTTAGGTTTCCTGCGCTTTTCTGGCCTCGTGGATTTTAAAATCAGAAGTGAATATTCCCCGCAAGGCGATCAGCCACAGGCAATCAAGGCCTTGGTGGACTCCGTGCGCGCGGGCAATAAGCGACAGGCACTACTTGGTGTGACGGGATCAGGCAAGACATTCACCATGGCGAACATGATCCAGCAGTTGCAGCGCCCAGCGTTAATTCTCTCGCACAACAAGACACTGGCCGCGCAGCTGTACTCAGAGTTTAAAGCATTTTTCCCAGACAATGCGGTCGAGTATTTTGTCAGTTTTTATGACTACTATCAACCCGAGGCCTATATCCCACAGACAGATACCTACATCGAGAAAGACTCTTCGATTAATGAAGAAATCGAGCGCCTGCGTATCGCTGCGTCGTCGTCGTTGATCAGTCGTAACGACGTGATCGTGATCGCCAGCGTCTCCTGTATTTACGGGCTTGGATCGCCCGAAGACTTTAAAGAGATGATGATTCCATTGAGTCCGGGACTAGAGGTCTCGCGTGACGATTTTCTCGAGCGCCTAGTCGAAGTTCTATACGAACGAAATGATGTCTCATTTACCTGTGGTAAATTCCGAGTGCGTGGTGATGTCGTGGATATTTTCCCTGCCTATATGGAGACTGCGATTCGTGTTGAGTTTTGGGGCGATGAAGTCGAGAGCATACGCGAGCTAGACCCATTGACTGGAGCGACGGGCGGCATACTGGAACTTTTTAATCTGTATCCGGCCACCCAGTACGCCACACCTAAGGACAAGATTGAAGGGGCGGTGCCGCAGATACGCGCTGAGCTTGAAGAACGCATTGCTTGGTTCGAGTCGCAGAATCTGTTATTGGAAGCGCAACGCATTCGGATGCGCACTGAATACGATATCGAGTTGCTACAGGAAATGGGATTTTGCACCGGAATTGAGAATTACTCCCGTTACCTCTCTGGTCGCAAGCCAGGTGAGCGGCCGTTTTGCTTGATCGATTTTTTTCCAGATGATTTTTTGCTCTTTATCGATGAAAGTCACGCCACCTTGCCGCAGGTGCGCGCTATGTATAATGGCGACCGTGCGCGTAAAGAGCGCTTGGTTGAGTATGGCTTTCGCTTGCCATCGGCGATGGATAATCGTCCACAGACCTTTGACGAATTTGAGTCGATCACTGATCAGACGATCTATGTGTCCGCCACCCCCGCAGCGCTTGAGTTAGAAGTGTCGTCAGTTATTGCTGAGCAGGTGATTCGTCCGACGGGGTTGATTGACCCAGAGATGGAGATCCGTCCTATCAAGGGACAGGTGGAAGATTTTATCGGCGAAGTGCGTAAGGCAACCGAGCAGGGCGAACGCACGCTGGCGACTACCTTGACTAAGCGCATGTCGGAAGATTTGAGTGATTATTTACGTGAAGCGGGCTTGAATGTGGAATATTTACACTCGGATATTGATGCGATTGAGCGTGTTGAGATCCTACGTCGCTTGAGATTGGGAGAGTTTGATGTCTTGGTGGGAGTCAATCTGCTGCGCGAAGGCCTCGACTTGCCAGAAGTTGCGCTGGTGGCGATTCTCGATGCCGACAAGGAGGGTTTTTTGCGTAGCGCAACAAGTCTGCTTCAGACCTCAGGCCGTGCCGCGCGCCACGAAAAGGGGCGTGTTATTTTGTATGCCGATGTTATGACGAAATCGATCGTGCAGACATTGGAGGTAACAAGTGCCCGTCGAGAAAAGCAAGTGGCTTACAATCTTGAACACAATATCACGCCAGTGGGTGTAACTCGTAGCATTGATGATAGCCTGCAAACACCGGGTAAGCGTTACGATGAGAGCGAATCGCAGGACTTACTGGTTGCGGAGTCAGCCGACGTCGATGTGGTGCATGTCATTGCTGAGTTAGAGGCCGAGATGCTCGAAGCCGCGCAAAGACTTGAATTTGAAAAAGCTGCGATACTACGTGACCAAATTGAGACGTTGCAAACTGGCAAGCACGGTGGTGGAGCCAGTGGCAGAGCTAAGACTAAAGTTCATAAGCGCAAGAAAGCCGTTTATAATGCCAAAGGCCTGCCAAGGAAACGCCGTCCATAACAATTTAGATGAAGGCAGGAGTTAAATAAATCATGCGGGTGTGGTCGTATTTGGAATCGTGAAACTGGTGAACGCGCCACGGAAATCCGTCAAAGTCAGACCTTAGATCCGCCACTTCGATTAGGATTGTACCGTGCGCTGTAGGCACAAAAAAAAGCGCCCATTAAGGCGCTTTTTGTGAAGTAACGCTCTAGAGCGTCGACGTGATCGAAATTAAGCGGCATTTACATTCGTAGCACAGGGACCTTTTTGTCCTGAACCGATTTCGAATGTAACCTTTTGGCCTTCGTCGAGGGAGGCATAACCATCCATCTGAATTTCTGAGTGGTGAACGAAAAGATCCGTTCCGCCATTGTCTGGCGTGATGAAGCCGTAACCCTTTTCAGAGCTGAACCATTTTACTATTCCTGTTTCCATATGTATATTTTCCTGAATTAAAAGGTACTGTTTATGGGGGATTTTTAGAAAAGCCACATAAATCGACAATAATTTGTAAAAATTTTATTTTAACAGGCAAAATCAGAGATTTTTCTATTTCACGCGACTTCGACCATTTTTTTCAAAAACACATTGACAGCGGGGGTGAATTTATAATTCTCTGCGACTTCTTCCAAAGACGCGAGCGTAGCTCAATTGGTAGAGCACCACCTTGCCAAGGTGGATGTCGAGAGTTCGAACCTCTTCGCTCGCTCCATTTTTTAAGCCCCTAAGTATTTGATACTTAGGGGCTTTTATTTGGTCAGGTGGTGTCTTCCTAGACGTAGCAGAAAACAGTATGAAATAGCCAAAATGGACTGGAATGGACTCTTTTGGACTGGGAGCTGGTGACCAACAGGTGGCCGATTGTTAGGAGGGAATTGAGGGGGCGAGGATGGAATCCATTTCTAGATGATATTTTATTTTTTCCAGCTTCCTTACTTTTTTGAGTTTGCTTCGGTAAACTTAAAATGTGGGGAAATTAGGCACAAAGCACGGCGTCAGAAATATCTATCCAATCAAGGGTGGGTGTCGTTGGGTGTATAAGTGGGAGATTATCGACCACACTGGCAAAACGCGTTTTCCTAGTCGCTCTTTTTCTTCCAAGGAAGAGGCTGCTGATTTCAAAAAGGAAAAAGATGCAGAACTGGCTGAGCAGGGCACTAGCCATTCGCTCAGCCCCGAGGATGCTAAGGATGCACTTAATGCCATGCGGATTCTAGCCGGCCACAATGACATTTCTTTGTCTGCTGCTGCGACCTTCTATCTGAAGCACAATCCTTTGAATCAAGGCGTGACCGTTGAGGTAGCTGTAGGGGATTATTTACTGTATCGGAAGCCCAAGGTGCTTTGCTCTGAAGAGGATCTTAAGATTCGTCCGATTCGGGCATTTCAGCGCTTTGCTCCTAAGACTTATACCGACCGTGTGGGAATTTCGCTCAAGCAGTTTAAGAAAGCGTTCTGCGGACGGTCAGTGTCTTCGGTGATGACGCAGGAGATTGTTGATTTCCTAATGGCAATGGAAATAGCTGCTGAGACATACAACAATAAGATGTCCGATATAAAGGTCTTTCTCGATTGGTGCGTGCAAGTAAAAAAGTGCTGTGAGCATAATTCGGCAGAGTCCATTGATGCACTTGCTGGAGAATTCAGCAGTCCTGAGATTTTCACAGTAGATGAGATTCGCAAGATCATTGAAGTTTCCGTGGCTCATGACCCACAATTTATTCCGTATTTGGTATTGGCTACTTTTGCAGGAATACGGATTTGCGAAATCCAGCGCATGAAAGTGTCAGACATCGACTTTGATGCTAAACTTATCAATATTAGGCCCTTGGTGGGGAAATCAAAAGGATCTGGCGGAGTTATGCCGCGAATCATTGAGGATTTGCCAGAGGCGGTCTGGAAGTGGTTGGCTGCTGCTGGAGGCGCTGCTTTGGTTATTGATACCAAGAATCTACAAAAACGCCGTATTAGAATATTTGAAAAAGCTGGTATTAAGTTTAAGGCTAATGGTTTTAGGCATTCTTTCGCTACATACGGTTATGCTTACCATCAGTCGGACGCTATTGTTAGAAAGCAGACGGGGCATCGTATTCCTGATACCTTTTTTAAGCACTATGCGACGACTGTGCGGAAGTCTGAGGGAAAGGCTTATTTCAGTATTCTGCCCTCGGTTGAGAGATTGCCTAAGCAGGGGTCCTATAAACCCCGATACACATCCAAAATCGATTGGCCGGATGTGAGCCAGATTGTAGCCGATGTTCAGGAGATTGGATATAAGGCTACTGCGCGAAAATACACTGAGGGAGGGGGGATTTATGTTTCGGATGTTTCTGTTCGTAAGCGGCTGAAGAAATTTGACGCAGTCGTCCGTAGGCAGAAGCCGAAGTGCTCAGGTGAATTGACTGGAACCAATTGATTAAGAGTCAACTGGGATGGCAGTGGGGGATTGTAAGTCATTGATAATGAACGATCAGTTTTTGTGAAAAATCGGATGTATTGGAGAATGTGGCTATACAAGTGGCTATACGGAATTTACTCGGCTTACGTTTAATAGATATACTATTAAGCGCGAGGCCTCTTCTCTTATTCGATTCCAGATCTGCCAGTCAGGGGAGAAGTTACTCTGAATCTAGAAATAAATCCCTCTGACTAATCTCTCAATTAGACATAAGGGGCAATGGACGATTTTGATCTCGTTCGTAGTCGGATTTCCCCTGCGAGAGTGGCATCTGCTTTGGGAGCAGAGGGTCGCAGGTTCGACGCAGTGTTTTCAGGAACGGAGTTCCGTCCGGAAAACACGAAGAAGGCGAAGCAATGTTCCGGTTCCCTTCGGGCCCGGTCTTGTCGTCGCTTCGCTCCTCGGAACTGGGTGGCCGCCATAGCTCATGGAGCGACGGCGGGTCGTTCCGACCAAAAAGAATAAGCTGCGAACTTCCCAAAGGTTCGCAGCTTTTTTATGCCTCGATTGCAGCTGCCGCTAAAGCCCTTTGCTGTCGGGGCTTGGGCGCTTTTGATTTCGGGCAGGGGGCGCTTCATTAGGGATTTGGTTCTCCGAATCTGACGCGCACGGGCGTCTCGATGTTTTATTCGCAGGTGAAACGATGCTTGGGGCGTTTTCCGTAGCAGGCGAAGCGAACGTGCAGGGCAGTTGAGGCGCAGTGAATGTCTGCTCAGACCTAAGGAAAGTGGGCGAGTGAGTCGCTTTAACTGAAAGTGAAAAAATGCCCGAAGTGTGAGATTGATCTTGCTGTAAGTGTAACAATGCGCAATACATTAAATATGAATCGTTCACGCACCTCCGCTTTTACCCTGATTGAACTGCTCACTGTCATTGCAGTGATCGCTATTTTGGCTGCCATACTCATCCCTGTGGTGGGCAACGTCCGCCAAAAGGCTAATGAGGCGACTTGTCTGAATAATTTACGTCAAATCGGGGCTGCGATTGGGCTCTATCAGTCCGATCATAAAGGCGCTTTTCCCGCCGTGGTGGAAGCATGGGGGGCTTCCGAAGAGCGGGGGTTATGGTTTACGCAATTTGCGGACTATGGTCTCCCTTGGACGGCTGGCGCGTCTCTCGGTAATATGCGCAACCAAGCGTGGTGGTATTGCCCGGCGTGCAGTGAATATGCCGACCAGAAAGGATGGGGGCAGATCGACTATGGAGCCAATCCGAATGTCTTTGCAAATCGCGCTACCACCAGCGGCGCTCCGCAGGGCCCTGCCAGTGGCATTCAATTGAACAAGCCGATCAACGTTGTGAATTTGGCACAAACCGTCGCCGTCATGGAGGTCGCTAGCGCGGGCAACCCCCACTTGAATAATACCTGGGGGTCGCTGAATTCGGGGGTCTTTATTAACCAGCCGATCCCGGACACCGCATCGGCAACCAAGAACGAAAGCATCGCGTTTCGTCACCCGGTCAGGGGCTCGCTCAGTGGAACCACTTGCAACATGTTATTTGCAGATCTGCATGTCGAATCGGTGAGCCATGAGGACGCCCGCCTGCAAACCAAGCTGGGTCGTCAAAAAATGATCTACATTACTGAATAAATACCTGTTTATGTTATTGAATCTAAAACAATTGAATCGAAGCGTGCTGTGCCTGCTGGCGCTCTGCTGTTTGATCACTACCGCATGTGTTACGGAGCACAGCAAGCCGGGGCTCTACGTAGAAGACGGTACGTTGATGCGCAACGGTTCGGAATTCCGGGCGATGGGCATCAACTACTGTAGCGCTTGGCACGATGTGCTGAAAGATCCTGAAACCTTGGAGGTCGCGGAGGGATTCCGGATTTTAAAACAGGATTACGGGATTCCGTTTGTTCGTTTAAACGGCGGGCCGTATGCGCATACCGGTTGGAAGATGTATGTAGAGGATCCCGAAGAATATCTGCGCCGCTTCGATGTGCTGGTGAAGCATGCGGAAGCGCAGGGCATCGGTCTGATTCCGTCGCTGTTCTGGTTTGTGGTCACCATGCCCGATTTACAGGATGAACCGGTCAGCGCACTGGGCGATCCGGACAGCAAGTGCCGAGCGTTCATGCGTCAATATATTCGTGATATCGTTGGGCGCTATAAAGATTCACCTGCGATCTGGGGCTGGGAAGTCGGCAATGAATGGATGCTGTATGTGGATCTGCCGAAGCTGGAGCATTTGCCGCCGCAAAAGATTGGCTCAAAGGAAGTGCGCACGGCGGCGGATAAGTTGCTGCGTCCCATGATTCTGAATGCCTACGAGGACTTTTATAAAACCGTGCGGGAGATGGATCCCGACCGCATCATCGTGACTGGTGATTCGATTGCCCGCACTCAGGCGTGGCACAACCGGAATGACGATTCGTGGGGTCAGGACAGCAAAGCGCAATGGACGGAGGTCTTTCGTGCCGATACGCCGGGCCCTTATGAGGTGGCATCGTTCCATCTCTATGCCGAAGCGGAAAAGAGCTATTTTAAGAACGAGAATCTGCCGCTTGAGGACTTTGTGACAGAAGTCGTTGGAATCTGTCGATCCGACAACAAAGTGATCTGGAACGGCGAGCTCGGCATGCCGGGCACGGATGAGGCGGCGCGTGAAATGTTTTTCCGCATGATGCATGCGGTCGAAGAAAACGAAATTGAGATTTCCGCCATCTGGAATTTTAAGCCGCAGGGTACGTTTCAGGCCGACTGGGATATTTCGCCCACCAACGAGCGAGCCTATATGCTCGATGCGGTGAAGGATCTGAATGAACGCTTTGCGATTGGAGATTGGAAATGAGAACACTGTTACTCATCGGCTTATTCTGTATGTGTGCCGCCTCTATGGCGGAGCCATCGCTGGGCCTGACGGTGCAAGGCGGGAAACTGATGCGCAACGGATCGGAATTCCGTGCGATGGGCATTAACTATAATACCGCTTGGTATGATGTGCTGAAAGATCCTGAAACGTTGGAGGTCGCGGAGGGATTCCGGATTTTAAAACAGGATTACGGGATTCCGTATATTCGTTTTTCAGCCGGGCCGTATGCGCATACCGGCTGGAAGCTATATGTAGAGGATCCCGAAGAATATCTGCGCCGATTCGATGTGCTGGTGAAGCATGCGGAAGCGCAGGGGATTGGACTGATTCCATCGCTCTTCTGGTATGTGGTCACCATGCCCGATTTGCAGGGCGAGCCGGTTAGCGCACTGGGCGACCCGGACAGCAAGTGCCGAGCGTTTATGCGCCAATATATTCGTGATATCGTTGGGCGCTATAAAGATTCACCCGCGATCTGGGGCTGGGAAGTGGGCAACGAATGGATGCTCACTGCCGACCTGCCGAAGCTGGCTCATTTGCCGAGGAATAAGATTGGCTCAAAGGAACCGCGCACGGCGGCAGATAAGTTGCTACGGCCGATGCTGCTGGATACTTACGAGGACTTTTATGCAACCGTGCGGGAGATGGATCCCGATCGCATCATCGTGACCGGTGATTCCATCGCTCGCCCGTCGGCCTGGCACAATCGCAATGAAGATAAGTGGGGGCAGGGCACCAGGGAACAATGGGCGGAGGTGTTTCTCGCCGATACGCCGGACTGTTATGAGGTGGCGTCGTTCCATCTCTATGCCGAAGCGGAAATGAGCTATTTCGAAAACAAGGATCTGTCGATTGAAGACTTTGTTGCAGAAGTCGTTAAAATATCTCGATCCGACAACAAAGTGATCTGGTGTGGTGAGCTCGGCATGCCGGGAAGCGATGAGGCGGCGCGTGAAATGTTTATCCGGATGATGCGTTCGGTCGTGCAAAACGAAATCGCCCTCTCAGCAATCTGGAATTTTAAGCCGACCGGTACGTTTCAGGCTGATTGGGATATTTCGCCGAGCAACGAGCGGGCCTATATGCTGGATGTGGTCAAGGTATTGAATAAGGGCTTTAGTCGCGGACTTGAGACTGCCGAATAATGAAAAAGGAATTTTAAATAATGAAAAAGGAATCTCAAATAATAAAAAAGGAATCTCGAATGTTTAAGTTTAGTCATCAGGTGGGTCGCAATATGAAGGGATTCCTTCGGTATTCGATATTTGCTGTTGTTGTTTCAGGTTCTGCGGCTCTCGTGGGCTGTGCTTCCAATCCCCCGGGGTTGACGGTGCAGGACGGGCAGTTTTATAAAGACGGGCAGGCGTTTAAGGGGGTTGGGATCAATTTCTACACCGTCCTTCAGCGTAAACTCGGAATAGAAGGGCATCCCTCTAACCTGTCGGACACATCGTATCGCGAAGGACTTGAAACCCTGGCACAGCACGATATTCCGTTCATTCGTTTTGGTGCCAATGGTTTTTACCCGAAGGACACTGATGTGTATTTGAATCATCGGGAAGAATACTTTAAGGCCTTTGATATGCTGGTTGCTGATGCGGAACGGTTGGATATCGGCCTGGTTCCATGCCTGTTCTGGTATTTTCCGACGGTTCCGGATCTTGTCGGCGAATCGATCGACCAGTGGGGAAATCCGGATAGCAAAACCCATGCGTTCATGCGGGAATTCACCACTGAATTGGTCAGCCGCTATAAAGATTCCCCGGCTATCTGGGCGTGGGAGTTCGGCAATGAATGGATTCATGACTCCGATATCCCGGGTGAAGAGCACGGCAGAGGTTGGACGGAACCCGATCATTTTCCCAAGCCACCACTAGGTTTGGCGAAAACCCGAACGATCAACGACAAGATGTACCGCAAAAATATCTACGTCGCCTATAAAGCCTTCGCCGAAACCGTCCGTGCTATCGATTCGACCCGTCCGATACTCTCTGGCGACGCGCTACCGCGCCCGTCGGCATACCACAATTTCCATGAGGAAAATTGGACCACTGACAGCCTGGAGCAGTGGGAAGAAATGTTTCTGTTGGACAACGCCGCGATGGACGGGCTTTCCGCCCACTACTACTATTTCTCGCTGGATGATCAACACCACGACGTCGGCTACATGGAGTACGGACCCGCAGAACAGATGTCCTTCATGATGGAAATCTCCAAGCGCGTAAAAAAACCGTTATTTGTCGGTGAATTTGGTCCAGGAACAAAAGATAAGACGCTCAAAGAGGAGCGCCGCCAGTTTGAATTCCTGCTCAATCTAATGATGACCAATGAGGTGCCGCTGTCCGCTCTGTGGAACTTTGATTTCGAACATGTAGACCAAGGTAAATGGAATGTTACCGAGGACAATCACCGTGCCTACATGCTCGATGCCTTGCAGCAAGCAAATCGGGAATTGAACAAATGAATGATACTCAAAAATTAACTCGCAGTAAGAAATCAGCCTGGGCGATCGGTTCGATCACCGATGTCTATATGACCAACGCGCTGAACTACTTGGCATTTCCAATCTTCAACATGGGACTCGGGGTCGACCCGCGTATGCTCGGTTGGGCGCTTGGTCTGCCGCGCATCTGGGATGCGATCTCGGACCCATTGATGGGCAATATTTCCGATAATATCCGCACGCGCTTTGGCCGTCGTCGACCGTTCATTTTGATCGGTGCCATTCTTTGTGCGGTCATGTTTGCCTTGCTCTGGAGTCCCCCCTCGGGTTGGAGCCCTACGGCCATCGGTTGGTGGTTCATGGGGATGGTATTTCTTTATTATACCGCCTACACGATCTTCGCGGTGCCGTGGGGGGCGATGGGGCTGGAGCTCACCTCCGACTATAATGAGCGAACGAAAGTGCAGGCCTATCGCACCGTGATTCAGGGGGTCGGCGCGATCGGCTTGGGCACTATGTGGCTTCTGGCTCAGAAGTGGGGCGGTGGCGACGATGTGGTCGGCGTGCGTTACGTCGGGCTAGCTTTCGGCGGGCTTATCTTAGTATGCGGTGTGTTGCCCGCGATCTTTTGCCGTGAGGATGTGAAACATGATCAGGATAAAATCGCCTTTTGGCCTGCTTTAAAAGCCACCTTTTCTAATCAGATCTTCCTGCTGCTGATTGCGGTCACGATCTGCGTGATGCTCGGCATCTTCATGGTCAACAGTTTTGCGGTTTACATCGGCACCTACTATGTGTTCGAGGGCGATAAAGAGGGTGTGGCTCGGCTGACTGCGTATATCGGTGCTGTTTATCAGATCGCCGGCTTCGCCCTAGTGCCGCTGATAACATTTATTGCCACCCGCTTCGGAAAAAAGGCGACCCTGATTGGCGGTCTCTTGTTGGTGGTTGTGGCCTACGGAACTAGCTGGTGGTGCTATACGCCGAAGAATCCGTGGCTCCAGATGGTTAGCCTAGCGCTTGCGGCACCGGGTCTCGCCTGCATGTGGACGATCGGCGCCTCCATGCTGGCCGATATCTGCGACCTCGACGAACTGAAAACCGGCCGTAGGCGCGAAGGTATGTTCGCAGCCTCCTACAGCTGGGCCTGCAAGGCCGGCATCTCCCTCTGTATGATACTCAGTGGCTACATGCTTTCTTGGTCCGGCTTCGATGCCGAGCTCGAGGTGCAGTCTGAAGCCGCGATCACTAATATGCGCCTGCTGTATATGCTTGTGCCGATGGGCTTTGTCGGTCTTGCCGCCTTCCTCCTCACTTTTTACCCGCTAACTGAAAAACGGGTTCTAGAGATTCAGAAACAATTACACCCCGAGGAAACACCTGATGACACCACACCAAATGAAGCTTAAATTTATTACACTGTTAATGGCTGGGCTTGCCGCCACCGCTACAGCCAGCCATGCACAACAACCAGCTCCGCTGAATGTGCTGTTGATTATTGCCGACGATATGGGCATTGGCGATGTCGGCTGCTATGGCTCAAAATGGCTTAAAACGCCAAACATTGGAAAAGCATGGGGTGATGGATAACACATTGATCATTTTCACCAGCGATAACGGCGCGATTTTTCATAAGGAATATGTGGAGCAAGGGCAGGATTCCAACCTGGGTTTGCTGGGGCAGAAAACCGATGTGTGGGAAGGCGGGATGCGCGTTCCGTTCATCGTCCGCTGGCCTGGACATATTCCGGCGGGCTCCACGGTTGAGCCGCTCATTGCTCTGATGGACATTTCCAAAACCGTTTGGTCGGCCGCAGGCATCACACCGCCGGCAGGGGCCTCACCCGATGCGTTGAATCAGCTCGACCTGATTACTGGAAAATCCACTGACGCGATTCGTACGGAACTTTACATGACCGGCATCACCGGGCAGGCGCTGCGCTCCGGCGACTGGGTCTACATCCCGCACCAGGGTTCCTGCGGCATCACAACGCTGGAGTCCGCAACCTGGGCCGTCCAGTATGCAGCACTCGGGCAGACCAACTCCGACTATAATGCGGACGGGACCCTTAAGGCCGATGCCCCGAAAAAGCAGCTCTACAATCTACGCACCGACCCGCGGCAATCAACCAATGTCATCCGGGAATATCCCGAAAAAGCCGCTGAATTGGCCAAGCGTTTTACCGAAATTAGAAAACGATAAACATTAAAATACTATGAAAAAAATAGACTTAAATGGAGTCTGGGAGCTGCAAGGCACCGATTATCAGGCAGAGGTCAATGCGGCGGGGAAATGGATCCCTGCGCAGGTGCCGGGCGACGTGCATGTCGACCTGATGGCCGCCGGTGAACTCGACGACATGTACTACGCCGACAACATCGCCAAGAATAAATGGACCACCGAAAAGGCTTGGTGGTATCGCCGTGAATTTACCGTTGATTCGCTCGAGTCCGTGTCGGAGTTGGTGTTCAAGGGCATTGATACCATCGCCAATATTTATCTGAACGATGAAAAGATCGGCCGCACTGAAAGTATGTTGCGTGAGCATCGCTTCGATGTGTCGAATAAGCTGAAGGTCGGGGAACCGAACTCCTTGGTGGTGTGTATTGAGCCGATCTCAATCATCATGCAGCAACACGATGCAGAGCCGTATTTCGCCTGCTTCAATCAGCACCGTATTTTCATGCGCAAAGCGCAATGTCACTTCGGTTGGGACTGGGCGCCGAACTGCCCGGGCATTGGTATTTGGGAGTCCGTATTGCTGGAGACCTACGATCAGGTCTGCCTCGACGAGCACAACATCAATACCCACTGCGATGGCGCGGTGTCGTTCTTTGTATTCCTCAACGACGCAGTGAAACAGGCCGGCACAGACGGTCTGGAGCTCAAGCTGACAGTGCACGCGCCCGACGGCACACAGGTCGCTGATGAGCAATGGGCCGCGACCGGTGTCAAAAATTTCCGCAATCTATTTATCAAAGATCCGCAGCTCTGGTGGCCCAATGGTATGGGCGCTCAACCGCTCTACAGCTATGAGATCAGTCTGCTCAAGCAGGGTGTCGTGGTGGAGAGCAAAAGCGGGCGCTTCGGTATTCGCGAGGTGGAGTTGGAAGAGAAGCCACTGCGTGCCGATAAGATGGGTTTTGCCTTCGTGGTCAATGGTGAGCAGTGCTTCAGCAAGGGCGCAAACTGGGTGCCACTCGATAGCTTTACCGGCATCATTACCGATGAGAAATACCAGCATTTGCTCTCCTTGGCTCAGGAGGCGAACTTCAATATGCTGCGCATCTGGGGCGGCGCCATTTATGAGAAAGACGTCTTTTACGAGCTCTGCGATGAGCTCGGCATAATGGTCTGGCAGGACGTCATGTTTGCCTGCAGCGATGTGCCCGACGATCATGATTGGTTTGTCGAAGAAATTCGCAAAGAAGTCACCTATCAGGCTAAGCGTTTGCGCAAGCACACGTCGGTGGTTTATTGGTGTGGCGGCAATGAGAAGACCGGAAGCTTTGTTCAGAAGGAAACTACCGGAGCCGACGAGCAATCCGACCGTCTGAGTCTGCAGAAGACAGCTGGCGACTTCTTGGTCGACGAGGTGCTTCCCGGTATCCTACAAACCTTCGATCCCTATCGTCCATACCGCCGTAACTCGCCATTTGGCTATGTGGACGACGGCAACGCGCCCAAATCGGGCGATGCGCACCTCAGTGCACTTCAAGAGACTTTTGCGGCGAGTTCCAAGGGCTTCTTTGACTACCGTAACGGCGTGAATCATATCGATTCCTCATTCAATTCCGAGTTTGCCATCCAGGGCCCGGCACGACGCGAGACCTTTGAAAAATTCATGCCAGAGGAACACTATTGGCCGATTGATGATTTGTGGAATTACCGCATCACCACCAACCCATACGATCACCACGATCGACGCACCTTCGCTGAGAAGCAGTTAGCGCTGTGTCAGGCATTTTTCGGTGACCCGCAGAATCATGTGGAATTCATTAAATATGGTATGACGATGCATGCGGAATCCATGTGGGATGAGGTGTTTGGCTATCGCACCAAGCGCCCCTTTAACAGTGGCTGTATGTTTTGGATGTATTCCGATCCATGGCCAACCGGCAGTTGGTCGGTGGTCGACTGGTATGGTCTGCCCAAAGCGTCTTACTATGCCGCCAAACGTGCGTCGCGCCCGCTGCAGATCGGTTGGAAAAATAGCCCGGACGAAAGCGGCTGGCAACTGGTTGCCTGCAACGACACATTACAGAGTTACGAAGGCACACTGATCATCGGCGAAGAAACGCTGACGGGTGATGGTAAATGGGACAAGACCATCAAGGTCGTGATTCCGGCTAATACGTCGACCGTCCTGGTAGAGATCGAGACTGCCGAATTCAGCGGTGCGACGGATGCGATCCTGTTTGCAGAGCTGAACTGCGGCGATGAGCAACGCAGCGATGTGTTCTTCCCAATTTTTTGGAAAGAGGCCGACTGGCCGGAGCCGAA